>Ga0207657_10000718_pt1 | contig 35150 bp, 39 predicted proteins | sample KBSC33metaG_FD_184316 | JGI IMG/M metagenome (GOLD analysis project Ga0207657, IMG submission 184316) | Corn rhizosphere microbial communities from Kellogg Biological Station, Michigan, USA - KBS C3-3 metaG (SPAdes) (version 2) | ecosystem: Host-associated > Plants > Roots > Rhizosphere > Soil ...
CGCCGACTCGCTCGACCTGGTCGAGCTGATCATGGAGCTCGAGGACCAGTTCGGGATCAAGATCTCGGACGAGGACGCTCAGAAGATCACGACCGTCGGTCAGGCCGTCGACTACGTCACCTCCCACCAGTAGGACCAGAACTCTCAGGGAGCTGATCGACGCGCTCCCGCCCGAACGGGCGGGAGCGGTCTTCACCCACTCGTCGTGGGCTGCGGAACGCACGGAGTCGTACGAGCGGCTCGAGTTCCTCGGCGACTCGGTGCTCGAGCTGTCGATCGCCCGCACGCTCTTCGACTCGTTCCCCGACTTCAGCGAGGGGCGCATGGCGAAGGTGCGCTCGCACGTGGTCTCGCGGGCGAGCTGCGCGGTCGTCGCGCGCGAGCTCGAGCTCGGCGAGCGGCTGCGCGCCGAGGCGACCGGGCCGCCCGACGAGGTCGAGCGGCTCGCGCGCAACCGGAACGTGCTCGCGGCGCTCCTCGAGGCGGCGATCGCGGCCGTGTACCTCGAGCACGGCTTCGAGGAGACCGAGGCTTCGATCGTCGAGGCGTTCGCACCGCGCATCGAGTACGCGCTCACCTCACACGTCGATCACAAGACCGAGTTGCAGGAGCAACTCGCGCGTACCGGCCGAACCGTCTCCTATACGACGCTGACCGTCGACGGCCCGCCGCACGACCGCTCCTTCACGGCGGCCGCGATGATCGGCGACGAGATCGTCGGCCGAGGTGTGGGGCGGTCGAAGAAGGACGCGGAGCAGCAGGCGGCGCGCGAGGCGCTCGCCGTGGTCACCGGAGCAGGCGGCGGAGTCGAACCGAGGAGGGTGTAGCGTCGCCACCATGTCGTTCGACGCTGCCGCCTACAAGGAGACGACGCGGGCCCAGTGGCAGGACGCGGCGCAGGCGTGGCACAAGTGGGATCCCGTGTTCGACCGCTGGCTCGGTCCCGCGACGGAGCTGATGCTCGACCTCGCCGGCGTCGGCGCGGGCACTCGCGTGATCGACATCGCCGCCGGCTCGGGAGGGCAGTCGATCGCGGCCGGCCGCCGCGGCGCAACCGTGCTCGCAACCGACATCTCGGCGAACATCCTCGAGGAGGCTGCGCAGGCGGCACGCGCGGCGGGCATCTCGACGATCGCCACGCGCGTCGTCGACGGCGAGGATCTCGACGTCGATCCGGGCACATTCGACGCCGCGATCTCGCGGCTCGGCCTGATGTACATGCCCGACAAGCAGGGCGCGCTCGCCCAGGCCCGGCGCGCGCTGCGGGACGGCGGCAGGTACGCAGCGCTCGTCTTCGCGGAGCCGGACCGGAACGGCTTCTTCTCCCTGCCGATCGGGATCATCCGCCGGCGGGCGCAGCTGCCGCCGCCTGCGCCGGGGCTCCCGGGGCCGTTCTCGTCGGCGACGCTCGGCGACCAGCTCGCGGGGGCGGGCTTCCGGGACGTCGAGGTGCACCGGGTCGAGGCGCCGCTCGAGCTCGCCTCCGCGGCGGAGTGCACGCAACTGGAGCGCGAGTCGTTCGGTGCGCTGCACCAGATGCTCGCGGGGCTCTCGGAGGTCGACCGGCAGGACACCTGGCGCGAGATCGAGGCCGCGCTCGGCGCGTTCGAGACCGCGGGCGGGTTCCGCGGCCCCTGCGAGCTGCTCGTCGGCGTCGGCACGAACTGAGGCACCGGGCGGCGTCCGCGCCGCTCGGTAGCCTCCTCTCCGCGTGCACCTGAGGGCGATCAAGCTCCGCGGCTTCAAGTCGTTCGTCGACCCCGTCGAGATCCAGCTGGAGCCAGGGGTCTCCGTCGTCGTGGGCCCGAACGGCTCGGGAAAGTCGAACGTCTCGGATTCGATCCTCTGGGCGACCGGCTCGATGAGCCCGGGCGAGCTGCGCGCCGAGAAGCCCGACGACATCCTCTTCGCCGGCTCCACGACCGGCAGGGCGCCCGTCGACTTCGCCGAGGTCGACCTGCTCTTCGACAACTCCGACGGCGCGTGGCCGGACCTCCCGTTCAGCGAGGTCTCCGTGGCGCGGCGCCTGCATCGCGGCGGCGAGGGCCAGTACCTCGTCAACAAAGCCGCGGTCCGCCGCATCGACCTCGTCGAGCTCCTGTCCGACGTCGGGCTCGGCGGCGGTCTGCGTTCGGTCATCTCGCAGGGCCGCGTCGAGACGGTGCTCAACTCGAAGCCGGCCGAACGTCGCGAGCTGATCGAAGAAGCGGCCGGTCTCGGGCGCTTCAAGCGCCGGCGTCACCGCGCAGAATTGAAGCTCGCGCGCGTCGCCGTCCAGGTCGACCGCGCACGCGACCTCGAGGACGAGGTCAAGAAGCGGCTGCGGCCGCTCGCGCTGCAGGCGACTGCCGCCGAGCGCGCAGAGAAGCTGGGTGGGGAGATCTCGCGCCTGCAGGCTGCGATCGCGGTGCTGGACCTCGCACGGCTCGCAGAGCGGCGCGCCGAGGCGGAGCGCCGGCGCGCGTCGACGGCGGAGGAGCGGCGTGCGCTCGACGCGAACATCGCCGCGCTCGTGGCCGAGCGCGAGCAGGCAGAGGAGGAGCTGACGGATTCCGCCGGAGCACGCGAGCAGGCGACTGCTGCGCTGTACCGCCTGCGCAGCGGCGGCGAGCGCATCCAGCTTCGCCGCGAGTCGGCCGCGTCGTTCGCGTCCGCCGTGCGTGCCGATCTCGCCGCCGCGCGGGCGTACGACCCAAGCGCGTCCGTCGAGCTCGAGCAGGCTGCGCGCACAGCCGCTGCCGCAGCCCAGTCGGCCGCCGGCGAGCGTGCACGGCTGCAGGTCGAGGCCGAGGAGCGGTGGGCGCGCGTCGCGGCGCTCGAGCGTCAGGCCCAGGCCGCGGCAGCGGCTCAGCTCGACGACGTCCTCGCGCGGCGCGCGGAGACCGAGGCGCTGCTCACCGGCGGCGGCCGCGACGCATTGCTCGCGCTGCGCGGCGCGACGCAGCGTCTCGGCGTGCGGCACGAGTCGTCGCAGCGCCTGCTCGCGGAGCTGCGCTCGGAGCTCGGTGACGCCCAGCGCACGCCGCGCGGCCCGTCGCCGGCCGAGCTCGGTCGCGCCGCGGACGAAGCCGACGCCGCCGCACGTACCACGGTGCGCGAGCGCGAGGACCTGGATGCACGGGTGGCGCTGGCGCGCGAACGGCTCACCGCGCTCGAGCAGTCGCTCGCCGAGCGCGAAGGATTGCCGCCGGCCGCGCGGGCTCTCGCCGAGCAGGGCGAGCGGCTCGTGCTGCAGCTGCTCGAAGTGTCCGCCGGACGCGAGCGGTCGGTTGCCGCTGCGCTCGGCCATCGCGCCTCCGCGGTAGTCGTCGACGACGCACAGCGCGGGCTCGCGCTGGTGCTGCAGGCCCAGTCGTCCGGGCTCGGCTCGGTGATCGTGCTCGTCGGGCGGGATCCCAGCGAGCTGGCCGATCTCCCGGTCCTGCCGCGCGACGAGCTGCTCGCCTCGACCGTCCCGGCGGTCACCGAGGACGGCATCGGGTGGGACCCGGTTCGCGGCGAGCTGTGGTTCGCGGGCGAGACCGCCGAAGCGGTGCTGCTCGAGCTCGACGCCCGGCGCCGCGAGTTGCGCGCCGAGGTCGAGCACCTCGTCGAGCAGGCGGCGCAGGCTGCGCAGCGCGTCGACGAGTCGGCAGAGCGGGCGCGCGTCGCCGCTGCGGCGTTCGCGCCGGTCGCGCACCTGCGGAACGTGCGCCGCGCCGACCCGATGCGGCTCGAGCGCCTCGTCGGCGCCGCCGAGCGGCTCGACGAGACACTGCGCGTCGCAGCCGCCGTCGCCGTCCGTCTCGAGACACCGCTCGCCGAGCGTGCGGGCCGGCTCGCCGAGGATCTCCGCGGCATCGCCGGCCGCGAAGCCGACCTGCGCCGCGCCGTCGCGGACGCCGATTCCCGCGCGCTCGCGGCCGAGCGTCACGCGAACGGGCGCACCGCCGAGCCGGGCGGTGACGTCGATGCGCTTCGCCTGCTCGCGACCGAGCTGTCCGCCGGCGCTGCGGCAGCCGCGAACGCGGCCGAGGAGGCTGCTGAGCGCGCCCGCTCGGCGGCCCGCGCTCTCGCCGAGGCGGATCCGGCCCGGCGCCGACGGCCGAACGAGCTCCTGCTCGCGCGACTCGCCGCCGACGTGGAGCGGTTGGAGGAGGCGCTCGGCGTCGACGTCGAGCGCTTCGAGGTACCCGTGCGCGCCCGGGCCGAGGCGCAGGCTGCGCGCACGACCGAGCTCGGCACGGAGCTGCGGCGGCTCGCCGCGGCCGAGGTCGAGCTTCGCCAGACGGCGTCTGCCGCGGGCGAGCGGCTCTCGGCGGTCGACGTCGAGCTGGCGCGCACCGATGCCGAGCGCGACGAGGCACAGCGCCGGCTCGACGCGGCCGCCGCCGACCCGGCCGAGGGTGACGATCGCGACGAGCTCGCCGAGAAGCTCGATCGCTACGAGCGGCGCCGCGAGCAGCTCGGCCAGGTGAACCCGCTCGCGAAGGAGGAGTACGAGGCCGAGAAGGAGCGGCTCGTCGAGCTGTCGGCGCAGCGGACGGATCTGGAGAGCTCCCTGTCGGAGCTGGAGCGGCTGCGAGACGACTTGACGAAGACGGTCGAGACGCGCTTCGCCGAGACGTTCGAGGCAGTCGAGCGCCACTTCCACGAAGTGGCGGCGACGCTCTTCCCGGGCGGCGAAGGCAGGCTGCGCCTCACCGAGTCCGACGAGGAGGATGAGGAGCTCGGCATCGAGGTCGAGCTCCGTCCGGCCGGCAAGCGCGTCACGCGGCTGTCGCTGCTCTCGGGCGGCGAGAAGGCGCTCGGCGCGATCGCGTTCCTGTTCTCGCTGTTCCTCGCGCGGCCGAGCCCCTTCTACCTGCTCGACGAGGTCGAAGCCGCGCTCGACGACACGAACATCGGGCGCTTCACCGAGCTCCTGCGCACGTACGCCGACCGCGCGCAGTTCATCGTGATCACGCACCAGAAGCGCACCATGGAAGCCGCCGACGTGCTGTACGGCGTCACGATGGGGCCGGACGGCGTTTCGCAGATCGTCTCGCGCCGCCTGCCGCGCGAAGACGAGATCGCCCAGACGGCGTGAAGCACGATCTCGCGTTCGTCGAGCGCGTCCAGGCGTTGTTGCTCGTGCGCGGCATCGACAGCTGGATCTTCGGCGGCTGGGGCGAGGAACTGCGCGGGCTGATCGCGCCGCGCGAGCACGTCGACCTCGATCTGCTCTACCCGGCCGAGTCGTGGGACTGCGTCGACATCCTCTCGCTCGACTGGGTCGCCGGGAAGCGATTCCCCTGGAAGCGCGCGTTCATGCTCGACGGGATCATGGTCGAGCTCTTCCTCGTCCGCCGCGACGAGCACGGGTGGTACACGAGGCTCGCCCGTCGCATGCACCGCTGGCCGGACAACGTCCTCGCGACGAACGGCCGCCTGCGCGTCGCCTCGACCGCGGCGCTCGCCAGCTACCGGCACAGCTACCGCGTCGACGCGGCCTAGCGACGCGCCGCGACGCTAACGTGCCCGCTCGTGGCGCGCAGCTGGGCACAGCTTCTGGGTGACTCCGACGAGCCGGAGGAGACGGTCGACGAGCAGCGCGGCTTCTTCGGGCGTCTTCGCGAATCGCTCGCGAAGTCGCGGCGTGCGCTGACGGAGCAGATCCAGGTCGCGGCCTTCGATCCTTCGGACGACGCGTCGTGGGAGCGGCTCGAGGAAGCGCTGATCTATGCGGACGTCGGCGTCCGCGCGACGGCCGAGCTGATCCGGCGCCTGGAGGCGCGCGGCGAGGTCACGGAGCTCGGCGAAGCGCTGGCGGAGGAGATCGCGGATCTCTTCGGCGAGCCGGCGACGCTCGGCCTCTCGGATCGCCCCTCGGTGGTGCTCGTCGTCGGGGTCAACGGCACCGGCAAGACGACGACGATCGGGAAGCTCGCCTCGAAACTGCGCGCGTCGGGTCGCACGGTCACGCTCGGCGCTGCGGACACGTTTCGCGCCGCCGCCGAGGAGCAGCTCGAGATCTGGGCTGACCGCGCGGGCGCGGCGTTCGTCGGCGGGGAGCGCGGCGGCGATCCGGCGGCGGTCGCCTACGACGCGGTCGGCGCCGACACCGACGTCGTGATCGTCGACACCGCCGGCCGGCTGCACACGCAGACGAACCTGATGGACGAGCTCGCGAAGGTCCGCCGCGTGATCGCCGGGCGCCGCGACGGCGCACCGCACGAGGTGTTGCTCGTCGTCGATGCGACGACCGGCCAGAACGGCCTGCAGCAGGCTCGTCTCTTCAACGACGCTGTCGGAGTCACGGGGGTGGCGCTGACGAAGCTCGACGGGTCGGCGAAGGGCGGGATCGCCGTCGCGATCGCCTACGAGCTCGGGCTGTCCGTGAAGCTCGTCGGCGTCGGCGAAGGCCTCGACGACCTGCGACCGTTCGACGCGACCGACTTCGCACGCGCGCTGGTAGCCGCGTGAGGCTGGTCCCTTCGGATCAATTCTCGTACGCCGAGCTCGCGGAGCTCTTCACGCGCGGGTACGAGGGCTACTTCGTGCCGATGCATTTCGACGAGCCGACGCTTCGCTACATGGTCGACGCGTGGGACATCGACCTCTCGAAGTCGCGGGTCGCGCCCAACGCGGGAGTTGCGAACCTCGCGGTCCGCGGCGACCGCGGGTGGATCGGAGGCATCGCCGTCGTGCCGGAGCAGCGCCGGAACGGTGTCGGCCGGGCGCTCATGGAGGCCGTGCTCGAGCTGGCGCCGCCGACGGTGCTGCTCGAGGTGATCGAGGCGAACGAGCCGGCGATCAAGCTCTACGAAGCGCTCGGCTTCGAGAAGAGGCGCGTGCTCGAGGTGTGGCGCGTGGAAGCGCCCGAGGTCGCGGCGGTGACGGCCGGCCGGGCGACGCTCGGGCAGAGGGACCTCCCGTGGCAGCGCGAGGACGCGTCGCTGCCTGCGGACTACGAGCGCGTCGAGGTCGACGGCGGCGCGATGATCTTCCGCGGCGGCACGGTGCTCCAGCTCGACGCCCGCGACGAGGACGCGGCGGCCGCGCTGCTCTCGCGTGGGACGGTCCTCAACTACGTGAACGTCCCCGAAGGCGACGTCGCGAGCCGCGCACTGCACCGCCTGGGCGGCGAGCTGCGGTTGAAGCAGTTCGAGATGGTGCTGGCCCGCTAGCCGTTTTCGGACGCGTCCACCATGCGAAGCGCACTGCGCGTTGCCCGGCGCCAGCCGTGGCCCGACGGGGCCCGTCTATTCGGCTGACGAACGCGCCCAGAGATTGACGTCGCTGTCCGTCCCGTAGCGGTCGATCTCGGCGAGCTCGCCGTCGTCGAACGCAAGATTGCCGAGCGCGCCGAGCGAGTCTTCGAGCTGGGCGACGCTCGACGCACCGATCAGCGTCGAGGTCATGCGCGGATCGCGCAGGGTCCAGGCGAGCGCCATCTGCGCGAGCGACTGACCGCGGCTCGCTGCGATCTCGTTGAGCGCGCGGATCTTCGCGAGTGCCTGGTCGGTCAGCAGGTCGGGCGAGAGCGACGTGTTCGCCGCCGCGCGCGAGCCCTCCGGGATGCCGTCGAGGTACTTCGCGGTCAGCATCCCCTGCGCGAGCGGCGAGAAGCCGATGCAGCCGACGCCGAGCTCGCCGAGCGTGTCGAGCAGCTCCGGCTCGATCCAGCGGTTCAGCAGCGAGTACGACGGCTGGTGGATGAGCAGCGGCGTTCCGAGGCGCTCGAGGATCGCGTATGCCTCGCGCGTCTTCTCGGGCGAGTACGACGAGATGCCGGCGTACAGCGCCTTGCCGGAGCGCACCGCGGTGTCGAGCGCGCCGATCGTCTCCTCGAGAGGCGTGTCCGGGTCGAAGCGATGCGAGTAGAAGATGTCCACGTAGTCGAGCCCCGTCCGCGCAAGCGACTGGTCGAGGGACGAGAGCAGGTACTTGCGCGAGCCCCATTCGCCGTACGGCCCCGGCCACATGTCGTACCCGGCCTTCGTCGAGATCACGAGCTCGTCGCGGTACGGGCGGAGGTCGGAGGCCATCACCCGGCCGAAGGTCACCTCAGCCGAGCCGTACGGCGGCCCGTAGTTGTTCGCCAGGTCGAAGTGCGTGACCCCGAGGTCGAAGGCGCGCAGGAGGATCGAGCGTGATGTCTCGAGCGGGCGGTCGCCGCCGAAGTTGTGCCAGAGCCCGAGTGAGATCGCGGGCAGCTTGAGGCCGCTGCTCCCGCACCGGCGGTAGTCCATCGAGTCGTAGCGGTTCTGGGCGGCGTCGTAGGTCATGGATCGATTCTCTACCATGCCCGCTCGTGTTCGACACCTTGTCCGACAAGCTGCAAGGCGCCCTCGGCGACCTGCGGAAGAAGGGAACGCTCGACGAAGAGTCGATCTCGCGCGCGATGCGCGAGATCCGCCTCGCCCTCCTCGAGGCCGACGTCAACTTCACCGTCGTGCGCGACTTCGTCGCCCGCGTGCGGGAGAAGGCGCTCGGCGAAGACATCCTGAAGAGCTTGACGCCGGGCCAGCAGGTGGTGAAGGTCGTCCACGACGAGCTCACGCAGCTGATGGGCGAAGGCGAGTCCGGGCTCGCCTTCGGCAAGTTCACCGTGATCCTCCTCGCCGGTCTTCAAGGCTCGGGCAAGACGACGACCGCGGCAAAGCTCGCGCTGCACCTCCGCAAGGAGGGGCGCAAGCCGGGGTTGATCGCCGCCGACCTGCAGCGGCCCGCCGCGATCGACCAGCTCGAGCAGCTCGGCAAGCAGATCCAGGTACCGGTGTTCCGAACCGACACGACTGACGCGGTCGAGGCGACGCGCAGCGGGCTCGCGCGCGCGCGCGAGGAGGGTCTCGACACGGTGATCGTCGACACCGCCGGCCGGCTGCAGATCGACGAAGAGTTGATGGACGAGCTCGCGCGCGTACGCGACGAGGCGAAGCCGACGAACGTGCTGCTCGTGCTCGACGCGATGACCGGGCAGGAAGCGGTCAACGTGGCCGAGGCGTTCCACGAACGGATCGCGTTCGACGGGGTGGTTCTCTCGAAGCTCGACGGCGACGCCCGCGGCGGTGCCGCGCTGTCGGTGAAGGCGATCACCGGGAAGCCGATCAAGTTCGCGTCGACCGGCGAGAAGGTCGACGCGCTCGAGGTCTTCCACCCGGACCGCATGGCCTCACGGATCCTCGGGATGGGCGACGTGCTGACGCTGATCGAGAGGGCCGAGGCAGCCGCGGACGCGGAGGAATCTGCCGATTTCGAGCAGCAGCTGGCGAAGGGCCAGTTCACGTTCGACGACTTCCTGAAGGCGTACAAGATGCTGCGCCGGATGGGCCCGTTGCAGGGGATCCTGAAGATGATCCCCGGCATGAAGGAACAGATCGGGGACGTCGAGGTCGACGACAGCCAGCTCGGGCGCGTGGAGGCGATCGTGCTCTCGATGACCCCGCAGGAGCGCCGTTCGCCTATCGTGATCGACGGCAAGCGGCGGCTCCGGGTCGCACGAGGCTCCGGGACGACCGTGGAGCAGGTGAACCAGCTGCTCGAGGCCCGGAAGCAGATGGAGAAGATGATGAAGCAGATGGGCCGGGGGAAGATGCCCGGCCTCCCGGGTCTCCCGACCCAGCAAGCGCCGGCGCCGTCGCTGTCCGCCGGACGGAAGAGTGGCGTCAAGCGCAAGAAGAAACGAGCGAAGCGTTGATGAAAACCGTGCTGAAAGGACGTAGATGGCAGTCAAGCTGAGGCTCACCCGCGTGGGCTCGAAGAAGAACCCGATCTATCGCGTGATCGCGGCCGACTCGCGGGCTCCCCGCGACGGGAAGTTCCTCGACATCGTCGGGCGCTACAACCCGCAGACCGATCCGTCGACCATCGACCTCGACGAGGCGAAGGTCAAGGACTGGCTCTCGAAGGGCGCCCAGCCGACCGAGGCGGTCGCGAAGCTGATCAAGATCTCCGGCATCGAGAAGTAATGAGCGAGTTGCTCGCGTATCTCGCGCGCGAGCTCGTCGACGATCCGGCGGCGGTTCGTGTCGAGGAGGAGGACCGCGAGGACGCGCTCGTCCTCGTCCTGCACGTCGCGCCGGACGACGTCGGCAAGGTGATCGGCCGGCAGGGCCGCATCGCGCGCGCGCTGCGCACGCTCGTGCGTGCGAGCTCTGCGCGCGACGGACGCCGCGTGCTGGTCGAGATCGCCGATCCCGAGGAATGAAGGTTGCAGCCCTGTACGACGTCCACGCGATGCCGTGGGCGCTCGAGGCCGTCCTCGCCGCGGTCGACGACGAGCAGGTGGACAAGGTCGTCTTCGGCGGCGACTACCTGTACGGGCCGTACCCGCGCGAGACCGTGGCGATGATCCGCGCGCTGAACGCGATCGTGCTGCGCGGCAACTGCGAAGACTTGGCGGAGGAGTGGGAGCGCGGCGAGCTGGCGCCGGGCGACCTCGAGTGGCTGCAGTCGCTGCCGCTCGCGGCGATCGTCGACGACGTCCTGTACTGCCACGCGGCGCCCCATGACAACACGCCGATCACGACGGCGAACACGCCCGACGAGGCGGTGCTCGCGACGTTCGGCGACACCCGCGGCACGGTCGTCATCGGTCACACGCACCACCAGTTCGATCGGGCGGTGGACGAGCTGCGACTGATCAACGCGGGATCGGTCGGCATGGCGTACGAGTCCGACGTCGCCGCCTACTGGACGATCGTCGACGACGGCGAGCCGATCTTCCGCCGGACGAGATTCGACGTCGAGCGCGCCGTCGCCGAGACGCGGAAGAGCGGCTGGCCGTACGCCCCGGAGTTCGTCGAGGAGAACCTCCTCGTTGCGGTCGACCGTGACGAGGCGATCGCGTCGCTCGAGAGCCGCCGGACGTGAGCGGCGTAGGCTCGACGGAGCCGCCCAGGAGCGAAGGCGCCGGCCTGCACGGCGCCGGAGCGGGACGCGTCGCGATCGGGAAGGTCGGGCGCCCGCACGGGATCGACGGAGCGTTCTTCGTCGAGCAGCCGTCGGAGGACCCCCGCTGGTGGAAGACGGGCGCCCGCTTCCTGGCCGGCGGTGTGCCGGTCGAGGTCGTCGCGCACCGAACCTCGTCGGGGCGGCCCGTGATCAAGGTCGAGCCGGCGGTCGAGCGCGGCGTGCTCCTCGAGGTCGATCGGGTCGAGCTCCCGCCCACCGCCGAGGACGAGTACTACGCGTTCGAGCTCGTCGGCCTGCAGGTCGTGGAGGAGACCGGCCGTTCGCTCGGAACCGTGGAGTCCGTGACTCCCGGTGTCGCGAACGACGTGCTCGAGCTCGACTCCGGGGTGCTGCTCCCGATGGTCGAGGACTGCATCCGCGTCGTCGACGTCGCCGGCGGCCGGATCGAAGTGGCGGAGGGGTTCGCGGGCTAGTGCAGCTCGATGTCTTCACGCTCGTCCCGCACGCTTTTGCCTGGCTGACCGAGCAGCGCCCCGTCGCGACCGTGCTCGGTGGCGAGCTCGACCTGCGGCTGCACTCGTATCGCGATCACTCGCCGCTCAGTTCCAGACAGGTCGACGACGAGCCGTACGGTGGCGGGGCGGGGATGGTGCTTCGCGTCGACGTCGTCGCGGCGGCGCTCGACGCGGTCTACGGCGGTGTCCCCGAGCACCGGGTCGTCGCGCTGACGCCGAAGGGCCGGCAGCTGACGCAGGCGGTCGTCGAGGAGCTCGCGGCGGGCGAGCGGCTGACCCTCCTGTCCGCGCGGTTCGAAGGGTTCGACGAGCGCATCGTCGAACACCTCGCCTCGGATGCCATCTCCGTCGGCCCCTACGTCCTCTCGAACGGCGACCTCCCGGCGATGATCGTCCTCGACGCGATCGCCCGCAGGCTGCCGGGCGCGCTCGCCGAGGGCTCGGGAGAGGTCGAATCGTTCTCCGCCGAGCTCGGCGGCGGCCTCGAGTACCCTCACTACACGCGTCCCGCGGAGTTCCGCGGGTGGCAAGTACCCGGCGTGCTGCTCTCGGGTGACCACGCGAAGATCGACAGCTGGCGAAGGGAGCAGGTCCGCTGAGGAATCCGATCGATTACTTGACCGAAGGTTTGCCTCATGGCTGGCGCGTCACGATCGACTGGCTCGTGACGATCGTCGGCGCGATCGTGATCGTCCTCGCGATCAAGCACTGGGTCGTGAACCCGTACCGCATCCCGTCGAGCTCGATGGAGCCGACGCTGCACTGCGCGCGCCCCGGCCAGGAATGCGAGGCGAGCTACTCCGACCGCGTCCTCGCCTGTCGCTTCTGCTACCGGCTCTGGAGCCCGAAGCGCGGCGACATCATCGTGTTCAAGACGCCGAAGCTGGCCGATCTCCGCTGCGGCGCCGGCGGCACCTTCGTGAAACGGCTGATCGGCCTGCCCGGGGACACCTGGGAGGAGCGCAGCGGCTACGTCTACATCGACGGGAAGCGCCTGAACGAGCCGTACATCCAGCCCGACCGCCGAGACGACCGGACGATCGCCCCGGAGGTGATCCCGAAGAATCACTACTTCATGATGGGCGACAACCGTCAGTCCTCCTGCGACTCGCGCAGCTGGGGCACCGTGCCGAGGCAGAACCTGATCGGGAAGGTGTTCGCGACCTACTGGCCGCCGAGTCGGATCTCGATCCAGTAATTGCTACGATGCCGACCGGCCTCCGGCCCCTTTTCACATGAGCACGGTCATCCAGGACATCGAGCGCCGTCAGCTGCGCGAGGTCCCGCGCTTCAAGGCGGGCGACACCGTTCGCGTGCACTTCCGCGTGATCGAAGGCACCCGCTCGCGGATCCAGGTGTTCGAGGGGATCGTGATCAAGCGGCAGGGCGCCGGCGCGCGCGAGACGTTCACGGTGCGGAAGAACTCGTTCGGCGTCGGCGTCGAGCGCACGTTCCCGCTGCACTCGCCGAAGATCGACAAGATCGAGGTGGGCGCGATCGGCGACGTGCACCGCGCGAAGCTGTACTACCTGCGCGGCAAGGTCGGGAAGAAGGCTCGCGTCCGCGAGCTGCGCCAGACGAACTAGTCGCAGGCCCGCGCGCTCTTTCCACACTTTCGGCACAATCGCCGGCCGTCGCTCGGGCTACGCTCGAGTCATGCCTCCGGCGAAGAAGCGCACGGGCCAGAAGCTGCTCCGGTTCGACCGGTCGACGGGCGGCCGGCTCGTGGCCGGCGCGGACGAAGCGGGCCGGGGGCCACTGGCAGGGCCGCTCGTCGTCGCGGGCGTCCTGCTCGACTACGCCTGCCTGCGCGACCACAGGGTGCGTCCGCTGGCGTTGCTGAACGACTCGAAGCAGGTCGACTCCGACACGCGGGACGAGCTCTACCGCGCCGTCGTCGCCTGTGCCGAGCGGATCTCGGTTCGTGTGTTCCCCGCGGCGGTGATCGACCGCGACGGCCTCCACAAGTGCAACCTCCGCGGTTTGCGTGAGGCGCTCTGGGCGTGCCAGCCGGCCGACGTCTCGCTCGTCGACGGCTTCAAGCTCGGGCCGACCGCGCCCCCGCACCGCGCGGTCGTCGACGGCGACTGCAAGAGCGCTGCGATCGCTGCTGCGTCGATCGTCGCCAAGGTGACACGCGACCGCTACATGCGCACCGCCGATGCGCTCTACCCCGGCTACGGGTTCGCATCCCACGTCGGGTACATCACGCCCGGGCACACCGCGATCGTGCGCGAGCGCGGGCCGTGCGAGATCCACCGCCGCTCGTGGCGCGCGCGTGCATACCTCAGCGAAGAAGAGCTCGCCGCGGCATCCCTCTGAGCGCCGCGCCGCGTGGTGGTATCGCCTGCGCGCGTACCGCGTGCTCGCGGCCAACTGCTGGGCGGGCGGATACGAGCTCGACCTGGTCGTCCGCCGCGGGCGCACGCTCGCCTTCGTCGAGGTGAAGTCGAAGGCAGGGCCGCGCTTTGGCGACCCGCTCGAGATGGTCACGCCGCTGAAGATCGCTCGCGTGCGGCAGGCCGCGGGCGCGTGGCTCGCGGCGAACCCGTCGCTCGCCGCCCTCGAGCTGCGCTTCGACGTGGCCGCGGAGCGGGCGGGCCGGTTGGAGGTCGTGCAGGACGCGTTCTAGCCGACGTCGAACCGAGGTGTGTGGCGACGCAGGAGCAGCTCTACGACGGCCTCGACCTCGACCTCTCCTGGTCGGAGCGGGACCTGCCCGAGCGCGTGCGGACGAAGCACGTCCACCGCCTCCACCCGTACCTCGGCAAGTACATCCCGCAGCTCGTCGAGGAGCTGTTTCGCCGGCACGTCCCGCCGCGCGGGCGCGTCCTCGACCCGTTCGCGGGGTCGGGCACGACACTCGTGCAGGCGCTCGAGTCCGGGCTCGACTCCACCGGTGTCGACATCGCGTCGTTCAACTGCCTCCTGACGAGCGTGAAGACGCGCGAGCACAACCCGTTCGTGCTCGAGACGGAGCTGCGCGATGCGCTCGCGCGGTTCGAGCGCGGCGACGGCGCCGCGGTGCGGACGACCCCGTACGTGCGCGCCTGGTTCGCGCCGGCGGCGCGTGACGACCTGCTCCGGTTCCGCTCGCTGGTCGGGGAGTACGAGTCGTCGGACGTGCTGCGAGTCGTCCTTGCGCGCGCCGCACGCTCGGCCCGGCTGACGACGCACTTCGATCTCGATTTCCCGCGGACGCCGCAGACGGGACCGTACTGGTGCCACAAGCACAAGCGCGAGTGCCGCCCGGTCGAGCGTGCGGATCACTTCATCCGTCGCTACACGCTCGACACGCTCACGCGGCTGAAGGAGTTCGCGCACGTGCGCAAGGGCCGCGACGCCGTGGTATTGCACGGTGACGCGCGCGAGGTCGAGTTGCCCGGACCGTTCGACGCCGTCGTCACCTCGCCGCCGTACCCGGGCCTGATCGACTATCACGAGCAGCACCGCTACGCATACGAGCTGCTCGGTCTCGACGACGTGCGGGAGCAGGAGATCGGCGCCGCGGTGCGCGGAACCTCGAAGGCTGCGCTCGCCGCGTACAGCGAAGGGATCGTCGCCGTGCTGGCGGCGTGTCGGTCGGCGTTGAAGCCGCGTGGGCGCGTGGTGATCGTCGTGAACGATCGCCGCGACCTCTATCCCGAGATCCTCGCCGGTGCCGGGCTCGCGCTCGAGCAGCGCTACCAGCGCCACGTCAACCGGCGCACCGGCCGCCGCGCCGGCGAGTACTTCGAGGACGTGCTCGTCGCACGTCCTGGTTGACATGTGACCATATGGTCACATAAGATCAGTGCGTGACCGACGACGATCACGTCTTCAAGGCGCTCGCCGACCCGACCCGGCGTCATCTCCTCGACCAGCTCTTCGAGCGGGACGGCCGCACGCTCACCGAGCTCGAGACCGACCTGGAGATGACGCGCTTCGGCGTCATGAAGCACCTGCGAGTCCTCGAGGACGCCGGTCTCGTCGTCACCCGCCGGCAAGGGCGGGAGAAGCTGCACTTCCTGAATCCCGTCCCGATCCGGCTGATCCACGACCGGTGGATCGACAAGTACGCGGAGCGCCGGGTGTCGGCGCTCTCGGAGCTCAAGACACGACTGGAGGGACGTCGATGACGACGACCGTTGCTCAGACGACGCAGGTCTACCAGGTGTTCATCAAGGCGAGTGCCGAGCAGATCTGGGAGGCGATCACGAGACCGGAGTGGACGGCCCGGTACTTCCACGGTGCGCACATCACCGTCACGCCGGAGCGCTACGACTCACGCAGCGCCGACGGGGATCTGTGGGGCGACTCGGCGGTCGAGGTGTTCGAACCGCCGCGCAAACTCGTGCACGGGTGGCGTTCGATGTACGACCCGGAGATGGCGGCGGAGGAGGAGAGCCGCGTCACCTGGGAGATCGACGAGGACGAACAGGGTGTCTGCCTGCTCACGGTCACCCACGACCGGCTCGAAGGCGCGCCGAAGACCGCCGCGAGCGTGTCGGGCGCCGGGTGGACGGGCGTGATCAGCGCGCTCAAGACCCTGCTCGAGACGGGCAAGCCGCTGTACTGAGAGGGGTGCGTGCGCCCTGGATATGGTCCAGGGCGCACGCCGATGTTCGAGACAGATGCCGAGATCGACGAGCTCGACGCCCTGTTCGCGAGGACGTACGCACACGCGAACCCACACCTGACGGGCATCGTCAAGCCTGAGCGCCGCCTCAACGCCCATCAGGTCGTGCGGTACCTCCAGGGGACGAAGCACGTCGCGTTCGCGACCGTCAACCAACGCGGCGAGCCGCGCGTCGCGCCGCTCGACGGCGTGTTCATCCACGGGCGGTTCACGGTGTCGACCGGCGGTAAGGCGGCGCGCCTCCGCCACCTGCGCGCCAACGGCGCGTGTAGCGCTGCGCACATGGACGGCGACGTCGTCGGGATCGTCGTGCACGGCCATGCGACGATCATCGGTCGAGACGATCCTGCGGCCGGCGAGATCGAGCCGGTATGGCGCGAGATCTACGGCTCGAGCCCGTTCGAGTGGGGCGAAGGCGTGGTCTTCATGCGGATCGTGCCGACGTCGATGTGGGCGTACGCGTTCCACCCCGAGAACTTCCCCGAGTAAGAAGCACGGTTTCGTCACACATCTGTGACGGACACGCGCGCGTTCGTCGCCTAACGTGACAACGTGCTCGCCCGCACCGTCACCCATGCGCTGGTGGGCATCGATCCGCGCCGGGTCGAGGTCGAGGCGCACATCCAGGGCGGGATCCCGTCGTTCGCCATCGTCGGGCTCGCCGACCGTGCCTGCCAGGAGGCGAAGGCGCGCGTGCGCTCGAGCGTCGCGGCCGCAGAGCTCGAGTGGCCGCCCTCGGCGCGCGTCACGATCAACCTCGCCCCGGCGGCGCTGCGCAAGGAGGGCTCGGGATTCGATCTCCCGATCGCCCTCGCGGTCCTCGCGGCCTCCTACCAGGTGCCGGCACGGTCGCTCGAAGGCCACGCCGCCTTCGGCGAGCTCGGGTTGGACGGGCGATTGCGTCCGGTTCCCGGCGCACTGGTCGCCGCGGAGGGAGCCCGGCGCGCAGGGCTCACGCATCTCGTCTGCGCGCTCGAATCGGCGCCGGAGGTCGCACTCGCCGGAGTGGAGCCGGTGGGAGTGCGGCACCTGGGCGAGGCCGTCTCGTACCTCCGCGGTGAGCACGAGCCGCCGGAGCCGCCGCCGCCCGAAGACGACTTCGAAGTGCTCGCCTGCGTCCCCGACCTCGCTGACGTTCGCGGCCAGGAGCGGGCGCGACGCGTGCTCGAGATCGCCGCAGCGGGCGGTCACAACCTGCTGCTCGCAGGCCCGCCGGGCACGGGCAAGACGATGCTCGCCCGCCGCCTCCCGAGCCTCCTGCCGCTGCTCGGCGACGAGGCCGCGCTCGAGGTGACGCGCATCCACTCGGTCTGCGGGACGCTCCCGCCCGCCGCGGGGCTCGTCCGGGTGGCACCCTTCCGCGCGCCCCATCACTCGAGCTCCGTGGCGGGGTTGATCGGAGGCGGTGCGGGATCACTGCGGCCCGGCGAGGTGAGTCTCGCGCACCGGGGCGTGCTCTTCCTCGACGAGTTGCCGGAGTTCCACCGGCCGGTGCTGGAGGCGCTACGCCAGCCGCTCGAGGACGGCTTCGTCTCGGTGGTGCGGGTCGCGATGCGTGCCACCTTTCCGGCGCGATTCCAGCTCATCGCGGCGATGAACCTGTGCCCGTGTGGTGGCCGGGGTGATCCGGCCGCCCGGTGCACGTGCACACCCGAGCGCATCCAGCGCTATCGCGACAAGCTCTCGCGGGCGCTCCTCGATCGGTTCGATCTCGCGATCACCGTGCCGAGGCCGCGCGGCCATGAGCTCGCCGGCGAGGCGGGCGAACGCTCCGCCGCCGTACGCGCGCGCGTTCTCGCCGCGCGAGAGCGACTGCGCACCGCTCGGCCCGTGCGCACGACGCCTGCCGACGAGCTGCTGGAACGCGCGGTGGATCGCCTGCCCCTCTCGGGGCGTGGTCACGCGCGCGTCGCACGCGTTGCCGCGACGATCGCCGCGCTCGCCGGTGCCGGTGATGTCCTGCCGGAGCACGTAGCCGAGGCGTTGTCGTATCGCCTGCCACGAGAGGCAGACGGATGAGCGAGCTCGCGGTCGCGCTGTTCGCCGCGTCCACCGATTCGCACCTGCTGGACGAGCCGCGGTCGGCGAGGTTCGAGCGGTTTCGTGCGGCGCTCGACGAGGGGACCGTGCTCGCCGACCTCGACCGGCGCGGGATCCGCTGGGTGGCGCGCGGCGCTCCCGGCTACCCGGCGCGGTTGCGCCGGATCCACGATCCGCCGCCCGGACTGTTCATCCGTGGGGCAGCGGACCTCTCGCTGTTCGACGCACCGTGCGTCGCGGTCGTCGGCGCCCGAGCGTGCTCCGCCTACGGTGCCGCTGTCGCGGCGGAGCTTGCGCGCGGTCTCGCGCGGGCGGGCGTGGTGGTCGTGTCCGGCCTCGCCCGCGGCGTCGACGGCGCCGCGCATCGAGGGGCACTCGAGACGGGCAGGACCGTGGCCGTCCTCGGCTGCGGCGTCGACCGCGACTACCCGCGCGCCCACCGGCTGCTCGCCGCGTCGATCGTCGAGCGCGGCCTGATCGTCTCCGAATATCCGCCGGGGGTCGAGCCGACGCCGTGGCGCTTCCCAGCGAGGAACCGGATCGTCGCGGGGCTGTGCGACGCGACCGTGGTCGTCGAGGCGCGCGAACGGAGCGGCGCGCTGATCACGGCCGACCTCGCCCTCGACGAGGGGCGGGAGGTGCTCGCAGTCCCCGGTGAGATCACGTCCCTGCTCTCGAAGGGCTCGAACCATCTGCTCCGGCTCGGCGCGATCCCGGTCACCTGCCTCGGGGATGTCCTCGCGGTCATCGGTGTGGAACCGGTCAAGGTTGCGGCCGCCGCGCTCGAGCCTCGGCTGGAAGCCGTGCGTGCGGCCGTCGCCGACGCGCCGGCGGCGGTCGACGAGCTCGTCAGGAAGGCCGGGCTACCGGCGGGCGTCGTAGCGGCTGCGCTTGCGGAGCTCGAGCTGGCCGGCATCGTCGTGCAAGCGGACGGGCTCTTTCGGGTGGTGATGCCTGCCGGCAGCGATTGACTCGGGCCGGCGGGACCGACTGCTGCGTCGACGGGCGTCGTTCAGAGCTGGAGCCGCGGCAGGCCTGCCGCATCCGCGCCGTCGAGGGCGGCGAGCGCGATCGCGAGGTCCTGGATCGCAAGGCCCGTCGAGTCGAACATCGTGATCTCGTCCTCGCTCGCGCGACCGGGCGCCGTGCCGGCGAGAACCGCCCCGATCGGCGTCACGTCCTCCTCGGTGACGAGCCCCGCCGCGACCGCGTGCGCGAGCTCGCCGCCGTGCGACGCCTGCTCCCAGTCGTCGCAGAAGAGCCGTGCGCGGGCGAGCTCGGGGCCGGCGACCTCGGCCTTGCCCGGGCCGTCGGCGCCCATCAGCGAGACGTGCTGGCCCGGCCGAAGGCTGCCGTCCGCCAGCACGACCTCGTGCCCCGGGGTGACCGTCACGAGCAGGTCGGCCGCGAGCGCCTCCTCGCGCGACCCGGCAACCGGGCAGCCGAGCTCCGACGCGACCTGCGTCGCGCGCTCCAGGTCGACGTCCCACACCATGACCGACCGTCCGCGCGCGACGAACGTCCGCACTGCCGCACGGCCGTTGACGCCTGCGCCGATGACCGCCGCGGTCTCCGCGTCGGCGCGGCCGAGCGTCTCGGCGGCGAGCACCGCTGCCGCGCCGGTGCGAAGCGCGGTGACCGACGCCGCGTCGAGCACCGCCTGCAGCTCACCCGTCGACGCGTCCGAGACGAGCACGATGCCGGCCACGGTCGGCAAGCCGCGAGCAGGGTTGCCGGGAAAGGAGGTGATCCACTTCAGGAGCGCATGACCGCCGCCCAGCGCCGGCATCGCGCGAAAGTCGCCGGCCGGGTAGTTCGTGACGTACACCTTGGGCGGCATCGACCACTCACCGCGCGCGTGCGCGACGAACGCATCCCGTACCGCGTCAACGGCGCGCTCCGGCGAGACCGCGGCCTCGACGGCGGCGCGGTCCATGACGACTGCCGAAGTCACAGCGTCTTGACCGCGGCGGTCAGCTTCGCGACCGACTCCTTCGCATCGCCGAACAGCATCATCGTGTTCGGCTCGACGAAGAGCGGGTTGTCGATGCCGGCGAAGCCGGGGTTCATCGAGCGCTTCAGCACGATGACCGCTTTCGATTCGTCGACGTTCAGGATCGGCATGCCGTAGATCGGGCTGCCGCGGTTCTCGCGCGCGTCCGGGTTCACGACGTCGTTCGCGCCGATCACCAGCGACACGTCGGTGCGCGGGAACTCGGCATTTGCCTCGTCCATCTCCTTCAGCGCGGGATACGGGACGTTCGCCTCGGCGAGCAGCACGTTCATGTGACCGGGCATCCGCCCGGCGACGGGGTGGATGGCGTACGTCACCTCGACGCCCTTGTTCTCGAGCAGGTCGGCGAGAGCGCGCACGTCGTGCTGCGCCTGCGCGACGGCCATGCCGTAGCCCGGCACGACGACGACCTTGTGCGCGTACGCGAGCATGACCGCGACGTCGTCCGCGGTCGTCGGGCGCACGGTGCCGTTCGCCGCCGCCACGTCGCCGGTCACCGCGTGGATCTGGCCGAACGCTCCGAAGAGGACGTTCGCGATCGAGCGGTTCATCGCGCGTCCCATCATCAGGGTCAGCAACGTGCCCGACGCGCCGACGAGCATGCCGCTGACGATCAGCACGTTGTTCTCGAGCTCGAACCCGGTCGCAGCCGCGGCGAGACCCGTGAACGCGTTCAGCAGCGAGATCACGACCGGCATGTCGGCGCCGCCGATCGGAAGCACGAAGAGGATGCCGAAGAGGGATGCGCCGACCAGCACGATCGCGAGGAGCCAGGCGCGCTCGGCGCCCGCGACGATCGCGATGCCCGCGCCGACGACGGTGGAGAACAGAAGCGCGTTGACGATCTGCTGGCCGGCGTACGTGATCGGGCGGCCGCCGATCAGCTCCTGCAGCTTCGCGAAGGCGATCATCGAGCCGGAGAACGAGATCGAGCCGATCAGCGCCGAGAGGACGAGCGAGATCGAGATGTCGCGCTGCAGGTCGCCCGAGAGCGGCGCCTCGCGGTGGAACTCGGCCCACGACACGAGCGCGGCCGCGCCGCCGCCGACGCCGTTGAACAGCGCCACCATCTGCGGCATCGCGGTCATCTTCACGCGACGCGCGGCGACGGCGCCGAACGCGCCGCCGATCGCCATGGCGACGATCATCCAGAGGTAGTCGTGCAGCCCGTGCTGGCCGAACGTCGTTGCGATCGCGAGCACCATGCCTGCCGCGCCGACCCGCACGCCGCGGCGCGCGCGCGCCGGGTTCGAGAGGTCGCGCAGCGCCCAGACGAAGGTCACGATCGTGACCAGGTAGAGCAGGTTCGAGGTGTTATGGCCCATCCGTGTCCTTCGGCGACGACGGCTTCCGCTTGAACATCTCGAGCATCCGGTCGGTGACGACGAAGCCGCCGACGACGTTTGCCGAACCGAGCACGACGGCGACGAAGCCGATCACGAACGTCAGCGTGTCCTTGTGGTCGAGCCCCATCACGAGCATCGCGCCGACGATCACGATCCCGTGGATCGCGTTCGTTCCCGACATCAGCGGCGTGTGCAGCAGTGCCGGCACCTTCGCGATCACCTCGAAACCGAGGAAGATCGCCAGCACGAGAATCGTCACCTCGAACACGAGCAGCGTCCCGTGGCTCACGCTGTCACCTCCTTCCGGGTCACGCAGGCACCGGCGACGATCTCGTCGTCCCAGTCGAGCACCAGCTCTCCGTCCTTCGCGAGCAGCCCGACGATCGCCGCCATGTTGCGCGACAGCAGCTGGCTCGCGTGCGTCGGCATGGTCGACGGCACGTTCGTGGTGCCGACGATCGTCACGCCGCCGTCGACGACCTCTTCACCCGGCTTCGTGAGCTCACAGTTGCCGCCCGTCTCCGCGGCGAGGTCGACGATCACCGAGCCGGCGCGCATCCCGCGCACCGCGTCCGCGGTCACGAGCTTGGGTGCCGGGCGTCCCGGGATTGCGGCCGTCGTGATCACCACGTCGAAGCCCGGGATGCGCGACTGCAGCTCCGCCTGCTGTGCGGCCTGCTGCTCGGGCGTCAGCTCGCGTGCATAGCCGCCTTCCGTCTCCTCGCCCTCAACGCCGAGGTCGAGGAACGTCGCCCCGAGGGATTGCACCTGCTCCTTGACTGCCGGCCGCACGTCGAACGCGCTCACGACCGCCCCGAGCCGGCGGGCCGTCGCGATCGCCTGCAGGCCCGCGACACCTGCCCCGAGCACGAGCACCTTCGCGGGCGGGATCGTCCCCGCCGCGGTCATCAGCATCGGCAGGAAGCGCGGCAGCCGGTCGGCGGCGACGAGCGCGCCCTTGTACCCGCTGACGGTCGCCTGCGAGGAGAGCGCGTCCATCGGCTGCGCCCGCGTGATTCGCGGGATCGACTCGAGGGCGAGCCCGTGGACCCCCGCCGCCGCGAGCCGCGCCACGCCGTCCGCATCCGTGAGCGGTGCGAGGAACGCGACGACCACCTGACCGTCGCGCAGTCGCGCGGCCTCGGCCGCGCTCGGTGCCGCGACCTTGACGATCACGTCGCAGCTCCATGGGTCGCCGACGGTCGCACCGGCCTCGGTGTATGCCGCATCCTCGAAGCCGGCCGCCACCCCCGCGCCCTGCTCGACGACGACCTCGACGCCCTCCCCGAGACGGCTGACCGTCTCGGGAACGAGCGCCACCCGACGTTCGCCGGGCTCCGCCTCCTTTGGTACCCCGACACGCATGCCGCGCGCGACGCTACCGCAAAGAGCGGCGTGTACGGTGAACACGCGCTCCGTGACGCACCTTCTCCTCGACTACGGGCTCGTCCTCCTCTTCGTGCTCGTCGCGATCGAGTCGGCCGGGATCCCGCTACCGGGCGAGACAGCGCTGATCACTGCCGCGGTCCTGGCGCACGACCACTACGGCATCCAGTGGGTGATCGTCGTCGCCGCGACCGGCGCGATCGTCGGCGACAACATCGGCTACTGGCTCGGCCGCATCGGCGGCCGCAAACTGCTCGAGCGGTTCGAGCTCACGCGCCGCTACTCGGAGCGTGCGCTGCCGCCGGCCGAGCGGTTCTTCCAGCGGCACGGCGGCAAGACCGTCTTCCTCGGCCGCTTCGTCGCGTTCCTCCGCATCACCTCCGCGTGGCTCGCGGGGATCAGCCGCATGCACTGGTGGCAGTTCTTCGCGTGGAATGCCGCCGGCGGCATCGTCTGGGCGACGGGAACCGGCCTGCTTGCGTACTGGGCCGGCCAGGCCGCCGCCGACGCCGTCCAGCGGTACGGCCTGTACGCCGTCGCCGCGCTCGTCATCCTCGGCGCCGCTGCGTTCGTCACCCTGCGCCTCTGGCGGAAGCGCGTCGAAGCCCGCGCCTAAAGTGTCGACCAGACCTCGAGCTTCGTGCGCGTGCGGCGAATCACCTCGTCGGTGAACTCCGTCGTCGTCGATGGGCCGGCCAGGTCGGCCGTCTTCACGCCCTGTGCAACCGCCTCGAGCGCTGCTTCGCGGATCGCGCGACCCGCGGAGCTGCCCTCCTCGGTTTGCGACAGCAGCGCGGCGGCGGCGAGGATCATCGCGAGCGGATTCGCCACGTTCTTGCCTTCGAGCGACGGTGCCGTCCCGTGTGCTGCCTCGGCCATCAGCGCCGTCGGCTCGAGCTCGGCGCCGTCGAACGCGACGAGCATCGACTCCGAGCCGGCGATCGAGCCGAAGAGCGGGAGGACGAGGTCGGAGAGGATGTCGCCGTCGCGGTTCAGCGCAGGAATCACCATCGGGTCGCCGGTCGAGGCGATCAGCAGCGCGAACGTCGCGTCGATCAGCTGCGGGTCGTAGGCGACGGCCGGGTGGCGCGCGGCCGCCGCGTCCATCTCTTCCTTCAGCATCCCTTCGTACGTCGGCGAGACCGTGTACTTCGGCCCGCCGAACACCTTCGCTCCGGTGCGCTCGGCCTCACGGAACGCGAACTCCGCGACCGCGCGGCAGACACCGCGCTCGATGCGCTCGGTGCGGAAGGCGACCTCCGCGTCGCCCGAGCCTTCGCGCCACTCCTTCGCGCCGTACGCGTCGCCGACCGCCATGCGAACGACCGAGATCGGCGCGTGCACGCCCCCGAACGGCACCACGCCGGGGAGGCGCCTGCCGGTGCGGACGATCACCTTCCCGCCGATCTCCTCGCGCAGGATCCGGTTCGGTGAGCCGACGCCGCCGCGTGTCTCGGGTGTCACCGTCGCCGCCTTCAACCCGAGCCCGTGCTCGCGGATCGCCGCCGCCGCATCGTGGACGATCGCGTTCTGCGTTGCTCGGCGGCTCTCGAGCGAGAGGTCGAAGCGAGGGAGCTCGATCTCCAGCCCGATCACGTCGGGAACGAGCAGCCGCAGCGACTCCTCCAGCAGCTCCTGGCCGGTCTGGTCACCCTCGAGAACCGCGATCGCCTTCAGCTCCATGGCGGAGGCAAGATTAGCGACGGCGTTCTCGTGGGAATGGCTGCCGGCAATGCCAGCCAGGGTCGGATGGACACGGAGCGGTTCGCGGCGGCGCTTCCGCTACTTCGATGCGCGCGGGCGCGAGATCCGCGACGAGCAGAAGCTCGAGCGGATTCGCTCCCTGGCGATCCCGCCGGCGTGGAAAGACGTCTGGATCTCACCTGCTGGACGCGCAAAGCTCCAGGCGACCGGCGTCGATGCGGTGGGAAGGAAGCAATACCTCTACCACCCTGCATTCCGCGCGCGCCAGGAGCAGGCGAAATACGACCGGCTGATCGGTTTCGCCGAGCGACTTCCGGGTCTGCGCGAGACCATGGCGGAGCACATGGAGCTGGAGGGGTTGCCGGCCGACAAGGTCGCCGCAATCGCGGTCCGGCTGATCAACCTCGGCTGGTTCCGCGTCGGTGGCGACCGGTACGCGAAGACCTCGCGCACCTTCGGCATCACGACGCTCCGGAAGAGCCACGTCACGGTTCGAGGCTCCCGCATCTCGTTTCGCTATCGCGGCAAGCACTCGATCATGGTGCGAAGTGCCGTGGTCGACGCGGAGCTGGCGGACGCAATCCGCGCGCTCCGCTCCGTGCCGGGTTCACGGCTGTTCCAGTACGAGCTTCCCGACGGAACCCGCTCCAATCTCGGCCAGCGCAAGCTGAACGAGTACGTCAAGACCCACCTGGGCGACGGATACACCGCAAAGGACTTCCGGACGTGGGGCGGGACACTGCTCGCGGCGATCGAGCTCGCCGAGCACCCACCTCCGGATAACCCGACCGAGGCAAAGCGCCGAATTGCCGCCGTGATGCGCCACGTCGCCGCGAAGCTCGGAAACACCCCGGCCGTCGCACGCTCCTCGTACGTGAGCCCGGCGGTGGTCGAGCAGTATCTCGACGGGAGAACGATCGAGGATTTCCGGCCCCGACATTTGCGCGTCGTCGGCGCCCGCGATCGTGGTCTCGATACCGAAGAGCAAGCGACCTTGAGCTTGCTCCGATCGTGGCGAATTCGCGCGTCGCGCGCCGCTGCGTAAACTGCCGGGAATGGCACGGAAAACCATCCTCGTTTGCGACAACTGCGGCAAGGAAGTCGACGAGTCGCGCGGCGCGACGCTGCGCATCACCTACGTCGATGCCCGCCGCGGCTCCAAGGTCGCCGATCTCTGCGACGACTGCGCGGGCCAGATGCCCGGCCGCGCCGCCGCCCGCCGGGGCCGGCGTCCGAAGGCCGCAGCCGCCGGCTAACTGCTCTCCCGCTGTTTGCGCCGTTTTCGGACGCCTGACCGTCCGGGGGCGAGCCTACGATGGGAAGGTGGGACTCTCCCTGCTCGCAGGGCCTGCCAACGCGGGCAAGGTCGCGCTGCTGCTCGACCGCTTCCTGGCGCGCCTCGACGACGAACCGACATTGATCGTGCCGAACGCGTCGGACGTCGACCGTGTCGAGCGCGACCTGCTCGCGCGCTGCGGCTGTCTCTTCAGCGGCACGATCGGCACGTTCGACGACCTCTTCCGCCGGCTCGCCGGCGCCGACGCGCACAAGCGTCCGTTGAGCGACGCGGAACGGTCGCTGATCGTCCGACGCCTGCTGCAGTCCGCCTCGTTGAACGGCCTGTCGCGCTCGGCGCGGACGAGCGGGTTCGCAGACACCCTGCTGCAGACCCTCGGCGAGCTCGAGCAGGGGATGCTCGACCCCGAGGATCTCGACGGCGATCTCGCGCAGCTCTACGCGCTCTACCGCGCCGAGCTCGACCGGCTCGGCCGGTTCGATCGCGACCTGCTGCGCCGCCGCGCGGCCGAGCGGCTCGCGACCGACCTCGACGCCTGGCACGGAGAGCCTGTCTTCGCGTACGGCTTCGAGGATCTGACCGGCGCCGAGTGGGCGCTCCTCGAAGCGCTCTCCGGGCGCACCGACGTCGAGGTCTCGCTGCCCTACGAGCCGGGCCGCATCGCGTTCGCGTCGCTTCAGCGGACGGCCGACGACCTCTCCGCGCTGGCGTCGGGGAGCGTGCAGGAGCTGCCGCCGCGCTCGGGCGAGTACCAGCATCCTGCGCTCGCACATCTCGAGCGCGCGCTCTTCGACGAGTCGCCGCCGCAACCGCCTTCGCTCGACGCCGCCGTTCGGTTCCTCGAGGGTGCCGGGGCGCGCGGGTCGCTCGAGCTCGTCGGCGACGAGCTGCTCGACCTGATCCGCTCGGGTGTCCGCCCGGAGCAGATCGCGCTGGTCGCACCCGCTGTCGACGTGTGGCGCGGCCCGCTGGAGACCGTGCTCGGCTCGCTCGAGGTGCCGTACGCGGTCGAGTCCCGGGCGAGGCTCGGCGCGACGCCGATCGGCCACGCGCTGCTCCAGCTCCTGCGCTACGCGTGGGGGGACGCCGGCCGGCGCGAGCTGTTCGCGTTCCTGCGCAGCCCGTACTCCGGGCTCGGGCGCTCGTCGGTCGACTACGTCGAAGGGCGCCTGCGCGGTCGCGCGATCCACACGCCCACACGTGTCGAGGAGGAGGCGGAGAAGCTGCGGGAGGCACCGGTGCCCGCACTCGCCGAGTTGCGCGCGGCGGAGGACCCCGTCGACGCGATCCGCGTCCAGCTGCGCGCGATGCTCCGCGCGGCGTACGGCACGGACGCGCCGCCGGCCGGTGAGGTGTCCCGCCTCGATCTGCGCGCCTACGGCCACGTGCTCCAGCTGCTCAACGAGGTCGGCGGGCTCGCGGCGACGCGCGACGAGGTGATCGCTGCGCTCGAGCGCTGCGAGGTGCGGCTCTCGTCGGCCGGTGAGGCCGGGCGCGTGGCGGTGCTCGACCTGATGCGCGCGCGCACGCGACGCTTCGAGGTCGTCTTCGTGCTCGGCCTCGAGGAGGGATCGCTGCCGCGGCGCTCGCGCACCTCGCCGTTCCTCGACGATGACCGGCGGCGTGAGCTCGGCGGACGGCTCGAGCGCCCCGATCAGGTGTCACGCGACCGCTACCTCTTCTACACGGCGTGCACACGCGCGGTCCGCCGGCTGTATCTCGTGCGCGAGGCTGCGACCGACGAGGGGACTCCGCGCGAACCGAGCCCGTTCTGGGAGGAGGTTGCCGCCGTCTTCGATCCCGACGACGTCGCGCACGCGACGACGCGCCGGCCGCTCTCCGCCCTCACGTGGCCCCTGGAGGAGGCGCCGTCCGACCGCGAACGGCTGCGCTCGCTCTCGCTGCTCGCCGCGTCCGACGCCGATCAGGCGATCGTGCTTGCCGACGCGAACGGGTGGGAGCGGCGGCTCTCGCGCGCACGCGGTGCGCTGCGCCGCGAGACGCGCCTGCGCAGCGAGTCTCTCCGCGCGGTGTACGGCGCGCGCTCGATGTTCAGCGTGACGGAGCTCGAGCGGTTCGCCGACTGCTCGTCGGCGTGGCTCTTCGAGCGCGTCATCTCGCCGCGCACGATCGACGCAGAGGCCGACGCAATGCTGCGCGGCTCGGTCGCCCACAGCGCCCTGCACAAGTTCTACGCGGGGCTTCCCAAGGAGCTCGGCTCCGACCGCGTCGTGCCGGAGAACGTCGAGCAGGCGGTCGGCTTCCTCCGTCGCTGCCTCGACGACGCGCTGCGCGGCGGCGTCCGGCTCGAGCTGACCGAGCTGCAAATGGCCGAGCTCGAGGAGGGGCTCTGGCGCGACCTCGAGGGGTTCGTGCGCGACGAGGCTGCGTCGCCGCTCCGGCTCGTGCCACGCCAGTTCGAGGTCGGGTTCGGCTCCGACCGCTCGGCGCCGCAGCTCCAGCGCGGGCTCCAGCTCGGAGACGGCATCTACCTCAGCGGGAAGATCGACCGCATCGACGTCGACCCGTTCTCGGCGCGCGGGATCGTCCAGGACTACAAGTCGGGACGCACCGCGCATTCGGCGAAGCAGATCGACGAGGAGCTGAAGCTGCAGGTCCCGCTGTACATGCTCGTGCTCCGCGATCTCGTCGGGATCGAGCCGCTCGGCGGCGTCTACCGCGCGCTTGCGGGTGCGCGCGTGACGCGCGGGTTGCTGTCCGCGGACGCTGCGGAGGACCTGCCGGGCTACCAGCGCAACGACTATCTCGATGACGAGGCCTTCTGGGGTCTCGTCGACACCGCGCGCGAGCGCGCGCTCGGGTACGCGCAGCGCATCCGGGCGGGCGATGTCCGCCACGATCCGAAGGGCGGCACGTGCCCGACGTGGTGCGACCTCTGGACGATGTGTCGCGTGGAGCGTCCGTGAACCCGGAGCAGCGCGCAGCCGTCGACGCCCGCGGCGAGGTGTTCGTCTCGGCAGGGGCCGGGACGGGGAAGACGACCGTGCTGGTCGAGCGGTTCGTGCGGGCCGTGTGCGAGGAAGGGCTCGACGTCGAGTCGGTGCTCGTCATCACCTACACGCGCAAGGCGGCCGGCGAGCTGCGCGCGCGCATCCGTGCTGCGCTGCACGCGCGCGGACGTCCCGATCTCGCGCGGCGCCTCGACGGTGCGTGGATCTCGACCATACACGGCTTCTGCGCGCGGCTGCTGCGCACGCATCCGTTCGCGGTCGGCATCGATCCGCGCTTCCGCGAGCTCGACGAGGAGCACGGCATGGTGATCCGGGGCGAGTCGTTCGAGCGCGCGCTCGCGGCGTTCTGCGCGGCGCGCGACGCCGAGCGGCTGCGCCTCCTCGCCACGTACGGCGCACAGGGGCTCCGCCGCAAGCTGACCTCCGTCTACGAGACGCTCCGCTCCGCCGGTCGCGAGCTGACGCTCGAGCTGCGCGAGCCGGTCGACATCGCCGAACGCCTCGCCGAGCTGCACCACGAGGCGCGCCTGCTCGCCGCCGACGGCGACTGCTCCGACAAGCAGGCGGCTGCCGCCCAAGCCGCGCTGGCGCTCACGACGACGAACCCCGAGCGCCTGCTCGACCTGGCCGGCCTGCGCGCGTCCGGCGACCGCGCCGCGGGATACGAGTCCGCGCGCAAGCGGGTCGAGCAGGCAGCGTTCGACGAGCTCGCGCTGCGCGACAAGGATCTCCTCCAGGAGCTGCTCGATCTGTTCGCGGCCGAGTACGCCGCCGCCAAGCAGCGCGAATCGGCGCTCGACTTCGAGGACCTCCAGTTGCTGACGCGCGACCTGCTGCGCGACGACGAGCGTGTGCGCGAGCAGGAGCAGCTGCGGTTCCGTGCGCTGATGGTCGACGAGTTCCAGGACACGAACCGCCTCCAGTGCGAGCTGATCGACCAGCTCGCCGGCGGCCCGCTCGAACGCGACGTGTTCTACGTCGGCGACGAGTTCCAGTCGATCTACGGGTTCCGCCACGCGGACGTGGCGGTGTTCCGCGAACGACGCGAGGCGGCTGCGCTGCGGTTGCCGCTCGCCCGCAACTACCGCTCGCGGCCCGAGGTTCTCGCGGCCGTGAACCATCTCTTCCGCGAGGAGTTCGGCGACGGCTATCAGCCGCTCGCCGCGTCGGGCGAGTTCACGGATCCGGTGTTCGGCCATCCGGTCGAGCTGCACGTCACCGACAAACGCAGCTTCAAGGACGTACCGCTGGCGTGGCGCGACGGAGAGGCGAAGGCGATCGCGCGGCGCGTCCGCGAGCTGGTCGACGCAGGCGTCGCGACCGCAGGTGAGATCGTGCTGCTCTTCGCTGCGGGCACCGACGCCGAGCGCTACGAGGCTGCGCTGCGCGCCGAGGGCCTGCCGACCTACCGTGCGACCGGGCGCGGGTACTTCGGCCAGCAGCAGGTCGTCGACCTGCTCGCGTATCTGCGGCTCCTGCACAACCGCTACGACGACGAGGCGCTTGTCACCGTGCTCGCATCGCCGTTCGTCGGCGTCTCGAACGACGGGCTCGTGCACATCCGTCGGCAAGCCAGCAAACGGCCGCTCTTCACCGGGATCGAACGCTCGCTGCCCGAGCAGTTCTGCGAGGACGACGAGCGTCTCGTGCGCGCGTTCAAACAGCGCTACGAGCGGCTCGTCGCGGCGTCCGCCCGAACGAGCCTGGAGCGGCTGTGCGAAGAGGTCGTCTCCGCACACGACTACGACCTCGCCGTGCTCGCGCAGTGGGACGGCAAGCGCCGCTACGCGAACCTGCGCAAGCTGATGCGGCTTGCGCGCTCGTACGAGTCACTGCGCGGACCGGACGTCGAGGGCTTCGTGAAGTTCATCCGCGACCAGGAAGCGGTCGGTGCCTCGCAGCTCGAGGCGGTGTCGGAGGAGGAGGGCGCCGACGCGGTGCGGCTGCTGACCATCCACGCCGCGAAGGGGCTCGAGTTCAAGGTCGTGATCGTCGCCGACGCCGGTCGCGACACCGGCGGCCCACCGTCGGCGGACGAGATCATCGTGCGTCCCGACGGCCGCTTCGGCTTCCGCGTCGTCGATCCCAAGTCGGGCAAGAAGCGCCCGGTTCTCGACTACGAAGCGGTGCGGGAAGCCGAGCGCGAGGACGAGCGCGCCGAACGGCTGCGCCTCTACTACGTCGCGATGACGCGCGCCATCGACCGGCTGATCGTCTCCGGCGCCATCGATCCCGAGAAGACGCGCGACCTCGACACGCCGATCGGCTGGGTGCTCTCCCGGCTCGAGGTCGGCGACGAGCCCGGGGACGGCGAGCTCGAGCGCGGCGACGCGCGGTTCGTGATGCGTGTGCACGGCTACGAGCCGGATCTTCCGTCCGAGCCGGCCGAGAGCGGAGAGGGGCAGCTCGCGCTGTTCGGCGAACTGCCGAGCACGCCCACGCCGCGCGGCTATCGCCTGCCGGAGCTGCAGCCGCTGCCACCGGCGCCGCTGCACAAGGTGAAACGCCTGTCGTACTCGGCGCTGGCGCTGTTCGAGCGCTGCTCATACCGCTACTACGCCGAGCGCGTCGCGGGTCTCCGCGAGGAGCGCGGCTCGCTGCCGGGCGGCGACGGCGGGTTGCGCGCGACCGAGATCGGCGACGCAGCGCATCGCCTGCTCGAGCTCGTCGATCTCTCCGCGCCGGCGCTGCCCGACGTGTCGGTCGTGCGCGACTGGTACCCCGAGGTGTCCGACGAGGAGGTCGAGCGCATCGAGGGCTTCGTCGAGGCCTACTGCACGTCCGAGCTCGCGGCGCGGATCGCGAAGCTGCCGGGCGCGGCGCCGGAGCGCCCGTTCGCGTTCGAGCACGACGGCGTGCTGCTTCACGGCCGGCTCGACGTGCTGTGGCGCGACGGAGCCCGCGCGCTCGTTGTCGACTACAAGACGAATTCGCTCGCCGAAGGCACGCCGCAGGAGATCATCGAGAGCGACTATCGCCTGCAGCGGCTCGTCTATGCGCTGGCGTGCTTCCGCGCGGGCGCCGACGAGGTCGAGGTCGTCTACCACTTCCTCGAGCGGTCCGATGCCGTCGTCACGACGACGTTCGAACGGCCCGAGCTGACCAGGCTCGAAGCAGAGCTGTCGGCGGCAATCCGCCGGATCGACGCGGGAGAGTTCACGCCCTCGCCGGACGAGTTCACCTGCAACGGCTGCCCGGCGCTCGACGTCGTCTGTGCCGGCCCGAAGCTGCGCAATCCGCCCGAGCGCATCGTTGCGACCGTGTAGATGGCCCGGAGCTACGTCGCGGAGGCAAGGCGGAAGAGGGTCGCGCCGAAGAAGCAGCGCATCGGCCCGGTCGTCGAGGCCCTCGCCGTCGAGCACGCGGACGCGAAGATCGCGCTGCGATTCGAGCGGCCGCTCGAGCTGCTCGTGTCGGTGATGCTCTCGGCGCAGACGACGGACGTGAACGTGAACCGCGTCACGGAGAAGCTGTTCGTCAAGTACCGCCGTCCGGAGGACTATCTCGCCGTGCCGGTCGAGGAGCTCGAGCGCGACATCTTCGCGACCGGCTTCTACCGGCAGAAGGCCAGGTCGCTGCGCGGGACGATGCAGCGGATCATCGAGATCCATGACGGCGAGGTGCCGACCGAGTTCGACGACCTGCTCGAGCTCCCGGGCGTCGCACGCAAGACGGCGAACGTCGTCTCGGCAGAGCGCGGGAACGCGCAGGGGATCGTCGTCGACACGCATGTGCGGCGGCTCTCGCAGCGCCTGGCATTCACGAAGCAGGAGGACCCGGTGAAGATCGAGCGTGATCTCGTCAGGCTCGTCCCGCGCGCGGACTGGGCGCGGTTTCCGCACCTCCTGATCTGGCACGGCCGCCGCATCTGCGACGCGCGCAAGCCGCGCTGCGAGGACTGCCCCCTCGCCGAGTCGCTCTGCCCGTCTAGCCGCGTTTAGGGGTGAGTGCCACGAGCAGCCCGCCGTCGTCGTCGTACGCCGGGAACACGTCGGCGACGACGCGCTTCTCGTTGCCGGCGCGCGTTCTGATCGACAGCTGCTCGCCGAGGCGCCGAACGCCCCATTCGCGGGCGAGCTCGACGGGCTTCGGATCGGAGAGCTGCAGCGCGTCCACGACGTCGCGCCCGATCAGGTCGGGCTCGCCGAAGCCGGTGAGCTCGAACACGCCGCGACCGATCGCGAGCACGCGGCGTTCCTGGTCGGTGACGAGGAAGCCGGTGTCCGGCGCGGGGTAGTAGTCGTCGAGCAGCTCGAAGAGGAACCCGAAGCCGCAGTGGCGGCACGCGGGTGCGTCCTTCGAGAACCCCTCGCGCGCGTCGATGTCGACCGAGCGCTCCTTGCAGCGCGGGCAGATGTAGTACGGCACGGCCGACCAGGGTACCGTTGCGTCCCTCGTTCGAGGCACAACCGAGGTAGGAGTCGGATGAGCCGAACGCATCGGGCGCCGTCCTCCGCGGTGGAGATGATGAGAAGTGCGATGAGCGCACACAGCCATTCGGGAGCGCGGACACTCAAGACGGTCGAGTGTCGTGAGTGCGGCATCTCGAGCGGCGCGTTCTGGATTCGCTGGCGCGCCTACCGGATCGACGACCCGGAGCTCGACGAGCCGCCGGCGCTCGCGTTCTACTGCCCGGCCTGCTCGGACCGCGAGTTCGGCCCGCACCGGCGCAACCGCTTGTAGGGGAGGGACGAAGCAGCCGGGGCCAGGCGTGGGCCCGACAAGGTGTCTGACACCAGGGGTGTCAGACACCACGGCTGTGCGCGGCGTCAGGTGAGGGCGCGTTCGAGCGCGGCGCGGTCTGCCGGTGCGCCGTGCGTCGGCAGGACGAGCTCCACGGGCTTGTCGAGGAGCGGCCGCAGCCCGGCAGCTACCTGCTCGACCGTCACACCTTCCGGCAGCCAGCTCGCGCGGATCTCGAGCCCGCTGCCGAGATCGATCAGCGTGTCGCCCGCGATCACCGCGCGAATCCGCTCGCTCCACAGCACGAGGTCGAGCTGGCCTTCCCGGCCCGGATACGCCTCCATCCCGAACAACGAGTCGCCGATCCCGTAGCGCGTCGCCGCGACGAGCTGGTCCTCGGGCCGGTCGGGCGCCGGAGCCCACACGGGGAAGCCGAGCGCTGCGGCGTCGCGCTCGTGCCACGTATTGGTGAGAATCGTCACCACCTCGCGTGACCCGAACAGGGCCTGTACCTCGTCCGGGACGGCGATCGGGTCGATCAGGACGAGCTGCGTGCCGTCGTCGATCGCGTACGCCGACACCGGCCCTTCCCAGTCGGGATGCGTCGCCGTCCAGTGATAGACGCCGTCGGGAAGCATCAGGTCGATCGTACGTACACTGGACGGGAGGTGTCGTCGAGCGAGTTTCGCTATGAGGTCGAGCTACGAACCAGTGGCCGTCCGCGAACGTTCCGACTCGCGGTGCCCGGACTGCTGGACGGAGGCACGCAGCTCCTTCGCTATCACTCCGACTGGTTCATCGCCGAGGCGATCGACCACCCCGCGTCGGAGACCGGCCTCGGGACGATCGTCGGCGTCGAAGTCGCGGACCTGATGCGGAACGACATGCGGGAGGTCGTCGCCGACCGCGAGGAATGGGATGCAGCGGCGCGTTCGCTGGCGATGGACAGGACGAGGATGCTTCGGCGCCAGCTCGTGCGCTGGCTCCTCGTGATCGACGACCCGCCGTCGCTTCGCGTCGTCCGAGACGATGGGACGCTCCTTCGTGAGTCGCGCATGGCAGGGGACGCCGAGCAACCGGTGTATCGCGCCCTCCTCGAGGTCTCCGGCGGCGCCAGGGGCGCTCCCGGCAGCGTCGGCTGATGGTGGCCGTGTTCACGCTCGTCGTCGCCGGCGTGCCGCACCGCTACAGCGCGGACTCGGCGCCCGCGATCGGCGAGATCGTCGCGTTGGACGACGGCGGGACGAGCATCCGAATCGTGCGCAGCGCCGACGGCGGCCGTGTCTTCGTCGGCGAGTTCGTGTCCGATCGTCCATAGCTTCATACCGGGCCGGCAACGAACTGCTGGGTCGCAACTTCTTCGACCGTCGAGAGTTGCTCCGGCGCCGCCGCCGCAGCGCGGCGTGAGTCCGGACGAGTCGGGTTCGGCGACGGCCACACAACGCTGGAACGTCAGACCCACAAGTCGACATTCGGAATCGAGTCAGCCGTCGCCGACCGAGTCTCTTCAAGCAGTCGGACGCCGCCACGCGACGAGCTTGACATTTGAGTTCCGGAATGACGCCCGACCTCGAACCTTGGATCGAGTCAGCGCTGGATCACCGAGTCCGCTGAGCGGGAGGTCGTAATCGGATCTGCGTGTCGGTGCACGATCTTCCAGACGCCGTCTTCGGGACGGAGGATGCTCGTCACCCGCA
>Ga0207657_10000719_pt1 | contig 35118 bp, 30 predicted proteins | sample KBSC33metaG_FD_184316 | JGI IMG/M metagenome (GOLD analysis project Ga0207657, IMG submission 184316) | Corn rhizosphere microbial communities from Kellogg Biological Station, Michigan, USA - KBS C3-3 metaG (SPAdes) (version 2) | ecosystem: Host-associated > Plants > Roots > Rhizosphere > Soil ...
TGCCAGCTGCGCGAACAGCCGCTTGCGCACCGGATTCTTTTCCCGGTCGCGCAGAATCGCGAAGTCGGGAACGAGTCCGATGTAGAGGAAGGTCGCTGAGACCGTGAGGTACGTAAGGATCGCGAACACGTCCCACACCAGCGGGCTCTTCATCTGCGGCCAGATGTAGCGCCAGTTCGGATACGGAATGAGCCAGAAGAACTTCCACGGACGGCCGAGGTGCAGAATCGGGAACAGTCCGGCGGTCATGACCGCGAACACCGTCATCGCTTCCGCGCATCGGTAGATCGTTGTTCGGAAGCCGGCTCGGAACAGGTAAAGAATCGCCGAGATGAGCGTTCCTGCGTGTCCGATACCGACCCAGAACACGAAGGTGACGATGTACACACCCCACATCACCGGCGGGTTGTATCCGGCGACTCCGAGTCCGGTGTAGATCTGATAAGTCCACGCGAGCGCGCCGATAACGAGGAAGAGGATCGCCACACCAAGCCCGATGAACCACTGGGCCGTGGGGTGCAGCGTCGCTGTTATCTCGTCATCGACCTGTTCGTAATCCTTTACGGCAGGAAGTCGTACCTCGGCGCTCGGGATGTTCGGCCGGCGCAGCAGCTCGACGTCCTCTACCGGTTTAGTGGCTGTTGCCATCCGCGGACTCCTACGCGTGCGCCGGCTCGGTAGCCGGCGACGGGTGATTGACTTTCTTCAAGTAGACTACCGCGGTGAATGTGTTGAGCTCTTCGAATACATGATACGCACGCTCGTCCTTGATCAATCGCGTCACCGACCATGACTCGTCCGCCGCGTCGCCGAATGTGATGGCGCGCGAGGGGCACGCTTCCGCGCACGCAGTCGTGAATTCGTCGGGACGCAACGGCCGGTTGTTCTCGAGCTTGGCGCGATGCTCCGCGCCGCGAATGCGCTGGACGCACATGGAGCACTTCTCCATGACACCCTTGCCGCGCACCGTGACGTCGGGATTGAGCTGCCAGTTGAGCGGCTCGGGGAACGCGTACTGCGGCCGATGCGGCTCGCCGTAACCGAACCAGTTGAAGTAGCGAACCTTGTACGGGCAGTTGTTGGAGCAGTAACGAGTTCCGACGCACCGGTTGTAGACCTGAACGTTGAGTCCGTCCGGCGCGTGATACGTCGCGTACACCGGGCAGACGGGCTCGCACGGCGCGTTACCGCAGTGCTGGCACATCATGGGGATGAAGCGCGTCTCGAAATCGGCGCTGCCATCTTCCCCGCCCTCGTAATAGCGCTCGAGTCGGATCCACGCCATCTCGCGACTGCGCGTGATGTTCGCACCGAAGCCCGTGCGGTCCGGAAGTATCTGCGGCGTCTGCCAGTCGGCACCGACCGTCGGAATGTTGTTCTCGGCGTAGCACGCGGTTACGCATGCAGCGCATCCGGTGCATCGCGCCAGGTCGATCGTCATGGCCCAGCGTCGCTTGGCCATGTTGCTCCAGTGATTCGGATTGTACATCCCGAGATCCTTGGAGGCCGGATCGCCGAAATCACCCTGCGCATCGTTCGCGACGGGCGACCGGAGTCCAGGCAGGAATTCGTGCGACGCGTCGCCGGGCAGATGCTCCTCTTCCGGCTCCTTGTGCTTCTCAGCACCAGCGCCGAGCTCACCGACAGGAATCGCGCGCGCGATGTCACGAAGATGCTGTCTTGCAGAGCCTTCGGTAGTTGCCAGCAGCATGCTCCCGCCGGCCTTCACGACCTTGGCTCTGGTGCTTACGAGTGCGATGCCGCCAGCTGCATTTTCGGCGAGTGGGACGAGGTCGTACGCATTCTCGCCAGCCTTCGCATAGCGGCCGGCGTTGATGTGGCCGCGTCCAGTCGCGATCGCGATGGTGTCCTGACGAATGCCGAGATACAGGTAAACCGGAGCTGTAAGCGAGCCCGCACTCGTCGTGACGGTGACGAGATCGCTGTTGTCCAGTCCCATCTTCGCTGCCGTGAGCGGATGCATCTCGACCACCGTCTGCCAGGTGAGCTTGGTGACGGGATCGGGAAGCTCCTGCAGCCACGGCTTGTTGGCGCCACGACCATCACCGAGCACCGGGTGATGGTAGATGAACAGGAACATGTCGCCGGACGTGGATGCGAGCGCAGGGGCCGCGGGAATTGCGGGAAGCGCAGGACGCGGAGCGGTGCGCGCGAGCGCGCTGCCAGCTACGATCGCAGTCGGGAGGCCTGCACGCATGCCTTCCTCACCACCCGGAACGCGCGCGATGAGCCACGTGCGATAGTCGGGCTCCGGATACTTCGCCGCCGTCGCCGGATCGCCCTTCGCAATCCTGATGAGCACGTCCGAAGTCGCGAGCGAATCGAACACGGGATCCATCGTCGGCTGCTGCAGCGAGAGCGTTCCCTTAACCGGCTCGGCATCGCCCCACTGCTCGAGCGAGTGATGATCTGGAAGAATCAGATCGCACATCTCGCTCGTGTCGTTCATGATGCTCGCGAACGACACCTTGAACGGAACCTTCTTCATCGCCGCTGCGAAGCCAGTGCTCCGGGGCATCGTGTACGCCGGATTGGCACCGCGAACCATGAGCAGCGGTACGGCTCCGGAATTCATCCGCTCGCCGATCGCGCGGAGTTGAGCCTCCGGCGCGATTCCTTCGTAGCCCAGAAACGCCTGATCGGGGCGAATCGTCGTACCGACCGCACCGTTGGCGCGATTGAGCGCCGTGACTGCCGCGAACAACTCAGCGGAGTTCGCAACGTGGCCGCCAGCGAGTACCAGCGCCGGCTTCGCTGCGCGATATTCGTCGACCACGGCCTGCAACCGCTTCGCGTCGACGCCGCTCTGCTGTGCTGCGTCCGCCACAGGCATCTGGCCCGCGAGAGCGCGAGCGATCATCACTTCAGTGCCAGGCTTGCAGTCGAGCCACGTGTCGGCGTTCAGACCCGTGAGCGAGCGTCGTGCGCCGACTGTTACCAGTCGCGGTGCACCAACCAGCTTGGCACGCGCATCGGCCCAGTCGAGCTGCTGTGGAACCGAGGGTCCCCAGCCATCCAGGAAGTCGGCGCCGAACGAAATTATGAGTGCTGCAGCATTGAAATCAAAACGCGGCCACGCCACACCATACGCAGCGGTGTGCGCCGCGATCGCTTCGGTATCGACGCCAGCGTCGTAGCTCACATGCGCCGGCATGCCGAAATCGGCGAGCCACTGGTCCAGAAACGCGGGAAACGAACCGGACTCGTGCTGATTGATGAACACGGCGTTGGCCGCGCCACCGCGCGAGCGCGTCTCGCCCAGCTTCTGCGCAAACAGCTTGAGCGCCTCGTCCCACTTGGCCGCGACCAGCTTGCCGTTCTTGCGAATCATCGGCGAGCGGTAGCGATCGGGATTGTACAGCGCCTGCACTTCCGCCTGACCCGTGGAGCAGAGCGCACCGCGGTTCACCGGGTGCGCTGGATTTCCTTCGAGCTTGGTGGTGCGTCCGTCGCGTGTCTCCGCGATCACGCCGCAGCCCGCCGCGCAGCCTCTGCACGTCGTCGCGTAGTAGGTCGATACGCCCGGAACTGTGTTGTCGGGAGATACCAGGTACGGGATGAGCTTCTCGACTCTATCGGATTCACAGCCAATGGACGCCGCTACCGCGGCGCCACCGCCAATGACCTTGAGAAAGTCTCTGCGCTTGATCCCCTTCGATTCTGTCTCGGTGCTCATACGGGGCTCAGTAGTGGCAGGCGGCGCAGTCGTAGCGCGCCTTGAAAGGCGGGTTCGACTGTCCGATGTGGCAGCTGACACACCAACCCATGTTCAGTGAGGAATACTGGTAAACCTGCTTCATGTTCTGAACCGGCCCGTGACAGGTCTGGCATGAAACGCCAGCGTTCACGTGGCTCATGTGCGGGAAATGGACGTATTCCGGAACCTTGTGCATCCGAACCCATGGCACTGGCTGCTTCTTGTTCCAGTAAGCCGCGAGCTTCTTGATTTCCGGCTTGTTCGTAGCAACGAGTGCGTGACAGCCCATGCACGTGGCGACTGCCGGCAGTCCCGGATCTGGCGATTTGTTCGCGGAGAAGTGGCAGTACAGGCAGTTCATCTTAAGCGTCTGTACGTGCAGGGGATGTGGGAAATGAATCGGCTGTTCAGGGCTGAAGCCCTGCGACGTCGAAGCGCCGCTGAATGCCGAGAGCATAGTGGCCGCTGCGGCGATCGCGATGAATCCCGATACCGTGAGCCACTTCCTTCGCAACGCCATCCGCGAATTGTGGTTAAAGGCGAGTTAAACGTTCGGCTATGTGAAAATGTTCACAAGCCAAGTTGTCGTCCAATAATCACCCGTGTGGGCTTATGATGCAAGGCCGCGCTTGATGCGATCTATCGTGCGCAAAACCTCGATCGACATGGCGCGAAGCAGCGCGATCTCGCGCTTGTCCGGTGACGCACGGAATGCCAGCGACCTTATAGAACGCATGATTCGCTCATGGTGACGCGTCTTGAAGAACTGGACCTGCTCCAGCGCCTTCTCTGCATCGCTGAACATCAGCTCGTACTCGGCCGCGAGAGCCGCCGGCGCATCGCGCTTGGGCGGAGCGATGTACCGGGTGGCGTCGGCTGCCGCCAGATGCAACTCGTACAACGAGAGAAGAACCGCCTGCGCCAGGTTGAGCGAGCTGTGCTCCGTCGTGGAGATCGTCACCACCAGATGGCCGCGATCCATCGCTTCATTGGGAAGTCCGCTGTCTTCCCGCCCGAACAGAAGCGCCACTGGGCCCTCGTGAGCCGCCGCCTGAATGATCGGAGCCGCCTCACGCGCGTCGGTAAGCAGCCGTTTGGCCGCGCGCCGACGGGCCGTGAACGCCGCCACCTTCACGCAATCGGCAAGCGCGTCATCGAGCGTATCGAAATGCCTGATCCGCTCGATGATGTCGGCGGTCCCGTGCGCGATTCCGGCCAGCCGTACGTCCGTGTATTCGCACGGCCGGACCAGTCGCAGCTCCCTGGCACCCATGTTCTTCATGGCTCGCACGGTCCCGCCAATGTTGACAGGGTCCTGCGGCTCGTACAGTACGACGACTACGCGTGAGAGGATGGTTTCCGGCACGGCGTAAAGTACTACGTCACACAACGAAAACGGGAACCACGGCGTGCCCGATCCAACAGGCCGCCGTGATTCCCGCGTTTCGAGCTGCGTGGTTCAACCGACCTAAAGCACAGGACGGCGTCCGGTAATCAGGCGATAAAGAACGACAATGATCGCCAGGACGAGCAGGATGTGGATAAGCCCCCCGACAATCGGAAACACCAGAAAGCCAAGCAGCCATAGCACAAACAGGATCAGAGCAATGGTCCAGAGCATCGTGTAGCCTCGTCCGAAAAAATGTGAGCCGTCTGGTGCTCACCAAGCGCAACAGTCATACCGGCGCATCCTACTCACCCACCGGCCGCGACATTCCAGGGTCAATTTGCCCATGATGCTCATCCATCGTATGAGCCAGTTGCCGCCCAATGAGAATGCGCGTGGCCCGAAGATCGTGCCCCATGTCGATGAGCAGAATGGCGAGATCGCCGCTCCCCCACAGAAGCCCGGCAAACACCACCAGACGGCTCACTTCGCCCAACAGCGTCGGGAGCGCCTCGAGGCCGCTCGCAACGAGTCCCGTGATGATTTCCGACACGAGCAGCAGTATCAGGACGACCGCCATCAGCTTGAAGAGCCGAGAGAGATACTTGAGGCCGATGTAGGGCTCGAGGTCGGCTGCCCGCACCCGAACCTTGGGCGTGCTCACCGGCCTCCGTCCATGCTGATCGTCCGTCGACATCGCTGCAGCGTTATCCGTTTCGACGGTGTCGGGGCGCGGAACCACTCTCTCTATCGTGTCGGCCATTGCTCAGTCTCCTGTTCCAGTCCATCGTGCCGGGTAGCCGCGCGTGTCGATGTGCACGAACGGGCCGTGCGACCCGTTCCCGATATAAACTCCACATCCCCCCACCAGCGAAGGGTGCTGACGCTCAACGCGATCTACAGAAGCAAGTATCACGCGCGCGTCAGCAAGGTCGACCCGGCCGTCGTGATTCAGGTCACTCATGCGCCCGGTGCCATTGTTGTCGATGTAGATGTCGGCGGCGTCGCCGTACATGTGCCGGCTCAGCGTTGCCCTCCCACTCGGATCGCCGCCTGCGCGGTTGTACTGTGGTGTGCGAAATCCGCTCATCACGTGAACACCTTCAGGATTCACGCCATGCGCGCGGAGATCATCCAGCACCAGCTCGAGCTTGTCCACCAGCTTCATGCTGACCACCACGTACTTGGGCCACACGTCGCTCTGATCGTGCGTGAGGAAATCCTTGATCTCGAAGTGCTGCGACAGCCTGGTATCCTCATTTGACTGCGTAACTTCGATGAAGCCGCTGGGCGCTCGATACACAACGCGGCCGCCCCCGGTGGCGCTTGCACGCGGCCAGTTCCCGATGTAATACAGGCCGAGGCGGCCCCGATGTACGTCGGTGGCGGGCCGAGGTGTGATGAGATTGAAATCGGCGACACGGCGAAGTGCACCGCCGGCCGCGATCGCAGCCTTCACGATTCCGGGCCTCTCGCTCGCGCCGCGAATCTCCGCGCGCAGCTTGCCGCTCTCTCCCGCGGCGTCGGCCTCGATGCTCGCGACGACTTTCCTGTTCACGGCGTCGGTCACATAAGCTGCCGTCGGCGCATTCGCATCGCTCAGTCCGCTCACGACCGCGGCTGACGCAGGGGTCACGATGTTAACTTTGTCGCCTGTCGCCCGTGCCGACGCGATCGAAAAAGCCCAGGCGCATCCCAGCAGAACGACGAATGCGCTGGAAGCTTTCTCGAACACTTGTTCGGCACGCTCGGACAGGCCGGTCCGGACAGTCCGGACAGTCCGGCCGACAGGGCGGACGACGACCCCATCCACACTCATCCCCACAGAATGCACGGTTTATCGGAGCTGTTCAACCGGCTGCGCGACGTTTCAGGGCTGGTGCAGGCGGCCGGATACACCGGCATGGCCGTAATCATTTTTGCCGAAACGGGGCTGCTGATTGGATTCTTTCTGCCCGGTGACTCGCTGCTCGTCTCGGCCGGACTACTGGGCTCACAGGGATACATCGACGTATGGCTCCTGGGTCTCATTCTCAGTGTTGCAGCCGTCGCCGGTGACACCGTTGGCTACGCAATCGGCAAGGCGACTGGGCATCATCTGTTTACGCGCGAAGACTCCCTTCTTTTCAACCGTAAACATCTCATAAAGGCTCACCAGTTCTACGAGCGGCACGGTGGCAAGACGATTCTCATTGCGCGATTCATGCCGATCATCCGTACATTCGCGCCAGTAGTCGCGGGGATGGGTGAGATGCAGTATTCGCGGTTCATCGCCTACAACGTCGTGGGCGGAGTGGCCTGGGTATGGTCTATGCTGCTCCTTGGCTACTCGCTCGGCCGGACATTCCCCGGCGTCGCGAAGCACATTGAGCTGATCATTCTGATTATCGTGTTTCTGTCGATACTGCCGGCGATCATCGCCCGGTACAGAGCTCGCTACAATACCAAATTGGAGACTTGAAGTCATGGCTTTTACGCTCCCTGCCCTTCCGTACGACTTTGCTGCACTGGAGCCGTCGATCGATGCACGCACGATGGAGATCCATCATGACAAGCATCATGCCGGATATGTGAACAATCTCAACGCCGCGCTCGAGAAGGCTCCCGAGCTGCAATCCAGGTCGCTCGACGATCTGCTGCAGCATCTTGATTCGATTCCCGAATCGATTCGCACGGCGGTGCGCAACAACGCCGGCGGCCACTGGAACCACTCGATGTTCTGGGAGATCATGTCGCCCAAGGGCGGCGGCGAGCCGACGGGCAAGCTCGCGGACGCGATCAAGAAGTCGTTTGGCGATTTCGCGACGTTCCAGACTCAGTTCGCAGACGCTGCCGCGAAGCGCTTCGGTTCAGGCTGGGCCTGGCTCGTAAAGGATGGCAGCAAGCTGACCATCACGAGTACACCGAATCAGGACACGCCGGTCATGGAAAAGAAACATCCAATACTCGGCGTGGATGTATGGGAACATGCGTACTACCTCAAGTACCAGAACAAGCGCGGCGATTACGTCAGCGCGTGGTGGAACGTGGTCAACTGGCCCGAGGTGGGACGGAGATTCGAGGCGTAAGGCTACCGCGCCGCGTCGCCTTCCAGATACGTGTAGCCTTCCAGCCCCGCCAGGTAATCAGCGATGAAGGCATTCGCCTCGTCGCGCGTGATGTTCTTCGCGTTGCTTACCTTGCGGCGGAATGTCGTCAACAGGTCGGCGGCGCGGAACTGCACGTAGGCCAGCACTTCCGTAACCGTATCGCCGTGCACGAGATCAGTGATCTCGTATCCGCGCTCCTTGAGCCGGATGTGCACGGCGTTCGTGTCTCCGAACAGATTGTGCAGATCACCCAGTATCTCCTGATACGCACCCGTCAGGAATATTCCGATGACGTACGGCTGGCCGTCGTGGAACGGATGCAGTTCCAGGCTCTGGCGCGGCGAGTTGCGATCGCCGCCGACGAAACGGTCGATCTTTCCATCGCTGTCGCATGACACGTCCTGAATCGTGCCGCGACGAACGGGCTCCTCGTCCAGTCGATGCACGGGCATGATCGGGAATAACTGATCGATGGCCCAGCTGTCGGGAAGCGACTGGAACAGCGAGAAGTTGCAGAAGTAGCGATCGACCAGCGTCGCCTCCAGATCCTCGATGATCTCGGCGTACTCCTCACGATCCTTGAGCGCTTCGCGCGCCACGGAATTGATCAACGCAAGGTGCAGCTGCTCCGCGCGAGCACGGCCGCGAAGCGACAGCACGCCACTCGCGAACAGCTGCTGCGCGCGCTCCTTGTCGAACGTCGCGTCGTGAAACACCTCACGCAGACGACGCGTGTTGACAGTTTCAAGATCGGTCGCCATCTCGTGCAACAACGCGTGATCGTCCTCATCCAGCTGTGGCGGAACGACTTCGGTAACGGATTCGACATCGATCACGCTGAGTAGCAGCAACGCGTGATGCGCAGTGAGCGCGCGGCCCGACTCGCTGATGATGTGCGGCATCGGCAAGTCTTCCTCGCGACACGCCTCGGCCAGCGTGTACACGATGTCGTTGGCGTATTCCTGCAACGTGTAGTTGACGCTGGCGTGCGCGGTGGAACGCGTCCCGTCGTAATCGACACCCAGGCCGCCGCCGACATCGACGTGCGTCACGTCGACGCCCATCTTGCGCAGCTCCGAGTAGTACCGCGCGATTTCCTGCAAACCGGCCTTGATGTATCTGATGTCGGTGATCTGCGAACCGAGGTGGAAGTGCAGCAGGTGAACGCAGTCCAGATAGCCGGCGTCGGTGAGCTTGTCGATCACACGAACGAGCTGCGAAGGGCTGAGCCCGAACTTGGACTTCTCGCCACCGCTTTCCGCCCAGCGTCCGGCGCCTTCTGCAAAGAGCTTGATGCGGATGCCGATGTTCGGCCGCACGTCGAGCGCGGCGGCAACCTGCAGCAGGACGTCGACCTCGCTCACCTGCTCCATGACGATGAAGACTTCGTGCCCGAGCTTCTGACCCATGAGAGCGAGGCGCATGAACTCCTCGTCCTTGTAGCCGTTGCACACGATCGTGTGGCCGGTCGTTTCGGCAAGACCGAGTACTGCCTGCAACTCCGGCTTGCTGCCGCATTCCAGGCCGACTCCGTACGGCTGCCCGAACTCGACGATTTCCTCGACCACGTGGCGCTGCTGGTTCACCTTGATCGGGTAGATCGTGGTATAACTGCCGCTGTAGTCGAATTCCTTGATCGCGTGCGCGAACCGTTCGTGCAGGTCTTCGATGCGCGAGCGAAGGATGTCGGAGAACCGGATCAGCAGCGGCATGCCGACACCCTGCGCTTCGAGGTCCATCGCCAGCTCGAAGAGATCCAGCTCGCGGCCGCGCTCGTCCTTGTCCGGGCGAACGACTACATGGCCCTTGGAGTTGATCTCGAAATACCCGTTGCCCCACCCTTCGATGTTGTAGAGCGCGCGCGATTCGTCTATGGTCCACGGCTCGGAGCCGGTTTGCGCGAATGGTTCGGGGTGGGATGTCGTCGTCATGCTCTGAGTTTAATCAAGGGTAAAGTGCTGTGACGCGCCATCCATCACCTTCGCGCTCATACACGGTGCGGTCATGCAATCGGCTCGCCCGGTTGCGCCAGAACTCGATTCTGTCCGGTACGACGCGAAAGCCGGACCAGTGTGGCGGCCGCGGGACGCTCGATCCTTCGAAGCGCGCGGCGACCTCCGCCACCCGGCGCTCCAGATCTCCCGGCTGCGTCATCGGACGACTCTGATCCGAGGCCCACGCGCCGAGTTGGCTCGCACGTGCGCGCGATGCGAAATACGCGTCAGCTTCAGCGTCGCTCGTCGGTTCGGCGCGACCCTCGATGCGGATCTGAATCTCCATCGGCGGCCAGTGGAAGCACAGCGCGCAGTAAGGATTGGCGAGCAGCTCGCTCCCCTTGCGGCCTTCGTAGTTGGTGTAGAAGACGAAGCCGCGCTCGTCGAAGGCCTTGAGCAGCACGATTCGGTTCGATGGGCGGCCGTCTGTACCGACAGTCGCCACCGACATGGTGTTCGGATCGGGGAAGCATTCGCGCGAAAGCTCCCCCTTCGCGCGCGCGAAGAGCTCAGCGAAGCGCTGGAATGGTTCGGAGAATGAAGTCACGTCAGCCAAGAGCCCGCATCCTGAATCGGACGAGAGCCGCCCAGGTGAATCCGCCCGTGAGCACAATCAGGGCAGCGATGATTGCAATGAATGGCATGTGCGCCACAGACGGAGTGAGCGATGCGCGCAACCCCTCGGAGATGTAAACCAGCGGATTGACGAGCACCGCGTACTTGAGCCACGGAACCACGTCGAGTCCGCGCCACGGATAGTACGCGCAACCGAAGAATATCATCGGCGTGATGATCAGGCTGAACATGAAGCCGATCTGCTGCGGGCTGATGAGCACACCAAGCAGCAGGCCGAACGCCGATGCAGCTGCGGCCGACAGCACTACGACGAGCGTCAGCTCGGGAAAGTGAGAGAACGTGAATCCCGCTACCGGTCCCATCACGAGGCGCGCAAGCGGCAACACCACAATCGCGGCGATGATTCCCTGGATCATCGCGTTGACGATCTTCTCGATCGCAACGAGGTCGATGCTGATTGGCGCGAGTAGACGGTCTTCGATCTCCTTGGTCCAGCCGAACTCCGTGACCATGGGCAGCGTGACCGATTGCGCCGATGCGAGCATCAGGCTCAACGCAAGAATGCCAGGCAGCAGCGCCGCCTGATAGCCGGGTTGGGTGAAGCCCATTTTGGGAAGCAGATAACCGAATACGATCACGAAAAGAATCGGCTGCATCACGGTTCTTATGAGAAAGAACGGCAGCTCCCGACGCGCGACACGGAGATCGCGGCTGAGCAACGCAACGAACACGCGTCCCGCCGGAACGGGCGGATGCGGATTCGCGATCGACGCAACCGGCCATGGAGCAGTAGCGGCGCTCACGCGTCCCATCCCCGGCCCGACTTTGCGATGAAGAACGTTTCGAGCGAACCGTCAGGCGTCTGCTTCTTGAGGTTCTCCGGCGTGTCCAGCGCTAGCAGGCGACCGCGATCGATCAGTGCGATGCGATCGCTCAGCTCGTCGGCTTCCGGCATGTAATGAGTCGTCATTACTATCGTCCGCCCCTGTGCGTGCAGATCGCGAAGTATCTCCCACAGTGAGTTGCGTGCATTGGGATCCAGTCCAACCGTCGGTTCGTCCAGAAAGAGGATCATCGGCTCGTGGATCAGGGCGCGTGCGATCATCAACCGCTGCTGCTGGCCGCCGCTGAGTTGATCCACCTTCATGCGCGCCTTGTCGGCGATGCCCAGTCGCTCCAGAAGCTCCGTTGCGCGCCGCGCGGCTTCCTTGCGGTTCACTCCGAAATATGCGGCGTGATAGACGAGATTTTCCCACGCATCCAGCGCGCGGTCAGGATTCGGCCGCTGTGGCACCACCCCAATCCGTTGCCGCACCGTTACACTCTGGCGCACGACGTCCGCGCCGGCCACCCAAGCAGTCCCACCGGTCGGAATGACACGCGTCGTCAGAACGCCGATGGTCGTCGTCTTGCCGGCGCCGTTGGGGCCGATGAGCCCGAAAAATTCACCCTCGTTCACGACCAGGTCCAGCCCTTCGAGTGCGACTGTTTCGCCACCGCCACGCGGTTGCGCACCGTTCGACGGCGCCCAGCCCGGCTGCGCGCCGGGAATGGCCAGTCCGCCCGCAGCAGGATACACCTTGCGCAGTCCTTCCGTAACTATTGCCGCCGTCATGCGGACAATTTACCGGGTCGCGATCCCGGATGTGGGTCGCCCCGAAGCCGGTTCCAGCCAGCGGTTTTCTGATCCTGCTTATCTTGATTATGCCACCCCTGAAACGCTCGCCACCGCCCGCACCAGCCGAATCATGATCTTTCGCCGATTCTACGACGACTCGCTTGCCCAGGCCAGCTACATGATCGCCTGCGAACGCAGCTCCGAAGCGATTGTCGTCGATCCGAACATGGACATCGAGACGTACCTCCGCGCAGCGCGCGACGAAGGTGTTCGGATCACCGCTGTAACCGAGACACACATCCACGCCGATTTCGCATCCGGCACACGCGCACTCGCCGCGACGACCGGCGCCCAAGTGCACGTTTCCGGCGAGGGAGGCGAGGGGTGGCAGTATTCGTTCGCACACGAGCCCGGTGTGAACATTCTGCACGCAGGTGACGAGATTCCTATCGGAATGGTGCGGCTCGACGTGCTTCACACGCCCGGGCATACACCGGAGCACCTCACGTTCCTGCTGACCGATCGCGCGCGAAGCGACGTCCCGGTGGGGGCGCTCACCGGAGATTTCATCTTCGTCGGCGACGTGGGCCGTCCGGATTTGCTGGAGCGCGCCGCCGGTCAGGTGGGAACCATGCGCGCCGCCGCGGCATCCCTGTACGCGTCGATTCAGGCCTTCAAACAACTGCCGGATCATCTTCAGATCTGGCCCGGCCACGGGGCCGGTTCCGCCTGCGGAAAGGCGATGAGCTCCGCATCGCAATCGACGCTGGGCTACGAGCGTGTCGCCAACTGGGCTCTGGCACCGATGGCCGAGCCCGAGTTCATCGAGCAGGTTCTCGAGGGACAACCCCCTGCACCGCCGTACTTCGGTGCGATGAAAGCGCGCAACCGCGACGCGACGGTCCCCCGCACGCTCACGCTTCCTCGCATGATGACGGGGGATGAGGTCGCCGGGCTTGGCGCCACCGCAAACGCGCTGATCATCGACGTCCGCAATGACGACGAGTGGCGTCGCGGTCACATTCCGGGCGCGACACTGATCCCGCTTCCCACTCTCCATACGCGACTCGATGAAATTCCGCGCGACCGCGCGATCATACTGCACTGCCAGCGCGGCAGTCGATCGGCAGTAGCGGCGGCCACGCTCGACGCATTCGGCTTTGACGACGTTCACGAGCTGAGCGGCGGAATGTCAGCGTGGGAAGCAGCTGGCCACCCTGTCGCGACGTAAGATGGCTGGTCCCGGCGTCCACGGCGGACGTGCTCGCGACCGCGCGGAAGCCGAGAACGCGACGTGGGCCGAGCGTCGCGCCGCACTGAGGTATGTCCCGCCGCTCGTGCGCATGGTGTGGGAGACGCATCGGGGCTACGCGCTCACGATGATCCTGCTTCGCGTCGCGCGGGCGTTCATACCTGTCGCGACGTTCTGGATCGGCAAGCTTATCATCGACGGAGTAATCGCGGCGCGGGCCGGCAACGGAACGCTCACGGCGCTGTGGCGCTACATCGCGATGGAGCTCGCCATCGTTGCGGCCGGCGAGATCATGGCGCGCGTATCGGCCCTGGTCGAGAGTCTTCTGAGCGATCTCTTCTCGAACAGGATGAGCGTGCGGTTGATGCAACACGCCGCGACACTCGATCTCGCACAGTTCGAGAATCCGGATTTCTACGATCATCTCGAGCGTGCGCGACGCCAGACCGTCGGACGCATCGCGTTGCTCACGCAGCTGTTGGGGATCGGCCAGGACTTTCTTACGCTCCTCACTCTTGCCGGCGCGCTCGTCGTCAACAGTCCGTGGCTGCTTCTGTTGCTCGTGATCGCGATCGTGCCGAGCTTCCTGGGCGAGACGCACTACGCATCACTGGGGTATTCGCTGCTGTTCCGCTGGACGCCGGAGCGCCGGCAGCTGGACTACCTGCGCTATGTTGGCGCAAGCGATGAGACTGCCAAGGAAGTCCACATGTTCGGACTCGCCGGCTGGCTCACGCGAAAGTACGACGAGCTGTCGCAGCGTTTCTTCGACGAGAACAAGAAGCTCTCCGTTCGTCGCGCGATCGTCAGTACGCTGCTTTCGTTCCTGGGCACAGTCGGATATTACGCCGCGTACGTGATCATCCTGTTGAGCGCGGTGCGCGGCCAGATCACAGTCGGAACGCTGACATTTCTCGCGGCATCCTTCGGCCGCGGGCGCGATGTGATCCAGAGCATCCTGATGGCTGCGAGCGGCGTGTACGAGCAGGCCCTGTATCTGCGCGATCTGTTCGAATTCTTCGACATGAAGCCGACGATTTCCGGACGCTTGAATGCGCCACCGGTTCCAGATCCGATCCGGGAAGGGTTCGTCTTTGAAAATGTTGGTTTCCAGTATCCCGGCAGCGAGGAGCGCTGGGCCGTCCGCGGCCTGAACTTCACGCTCACGCCCGGCGAGCGAATCGCACTCGTGGGTGAGAACGGCGCCGGAAAAACGACAGTCACAAAGTTGCTCGCACGGCTGTACGATCCGAGCGAGGGGCGTATTCTGCTCGACGGCAGGGATCTTCGCGAATACGATCTCGCATCGGTGCGCTCGACCATCGGTGTGATCTTCCAGGATTTCGTGCGCTACGACATGCGCTTCGACGAGAACATTGGCGTCGGCGAGATCAACGCGGTCGAGCAGGCACTGGAGGGAATGGACCAACCCGTACCAGCGTTGATAGAGAATGCCGCGGAGCAATCGCTAGCTGCCTCGCTTCTTCCGCGATTCAAAGAAGGCTACCGCCAGATGCTCGGCCGCAGATTCGAGAACGGCGTCGATCTGTCTGGTGGAGAGTGGCAGAAGGTCGCTCTGGCGCGCGCGTATCTTCGCGCAGCACAGGTCCTCATACTGGACGAGCCGACGGCGGCGCTGGACGCTCGCGCGGAATACGAAGTATTCCTGCGCTTCTCGGAGCTCGTCGCTGGCAGAATGGCGGTGCTGATATCGCACCGGTTCTCGACCGTGCGAATGGCCGACCGCATTCTCGTGCTGCGCAACGGACAGCTCGAAGAAGAAGGTACGCACGAGGAATTGCTCGCCAACGCCGGTCTGTACAATGAGCTGTTCACGATGCAGGCGGCGGGCTACAAGTAGTTCTACAGCCGGCCGGTAGAAGGGATGGCGTATTGCGAAGATTCCTCATTCCCGCTGTAGGGCGCGGATGCATCCGCGCCTCGGGAATCCATGTTATCGATCTCTGGATGCGATGACAGCCGAAAGCAGATCGGCAGCAGATGGATCCCCGCTTTCGCGGGAATGACGAATCGTCAGCGGAAAATTTGCGAATTTAATGCTTGAATATCTCCCCGCCCTTCATGACCATGCGGACCTGGCGGATCGCGTGAATGTCCTTGAGCGGATCACCGGACACCGCAATCAGATCTGCGTACAATCCCGGCTTGACAGTGCCGAGGCGGTCGCCGAGTCCGAGTACGCGTGCGGACGTTGACGTCGCGGACTGAAGCGCGGCGACCGGCGTCATTCCGTAGTCCACCATCATCTCGATCTCGCGCGCATTGTCGCCGTGCGTGAATACGCCGACATCGCCGCCAGCGATGATCGTTACTCCGGCAGCGAGCGCAGCCTTGAAGCTCGCGCGCTTGGCGGTGATCGCTGCCGGCTCCGGATCGATTCCCTTTCGCCAACCGCCGTACTGTGCGATTGCATCGCCTGCCGCGAGCGTCGGACACAAGGCGACGCCGTGCTCGGCCATCAGGCGAAATACTTCCGGCGTGCCGCCATCGCCATGCTCGATTGTATTCACGCCGGCGAGCACAGAGCGGCGCATTCCTTCAGCGGTCGCCGAATGCACAGTTACCATTCTGCCGCTCGAATGCGCGACTTCCACGATGGCTTTCAACTCTTCTTCCGTGAACGTCGGTTCCGCCTCGCCGCGGGGGCCCCATCGATAGTCGGCGTACACCTTGATCCAGTCCGCACCGCGCTTGATCTGCTCACGCGTCGCGAGCATGACTCCGTCGATGCCACTCGCCTCCTGCGCACCTTGCGGCACGTCCCAGCGCGGATCGAATCCCTTCGGCCCGTAGCTTCCGGTCGCGACGATCGCACGCGTCACGACGAGCATTCGCGGCCCGGGAATGATCTTCTGCTCTATCGCCTGCTTGAGGCCGACATCCGCGTCACCGGCGCCCTCGGTGCCCAAGTCGCGAGTCGTGGTGAAACCAGCAAGCAGCGTATTGCGCGCGCTGACGGTAGCCCGGGCAACACGCAATGCCAGGGGCTCCTTCAGGACCTGGTCGTTCCACGATGTCTCGTTGTACGGATGCAGCATCATGTGCGAGTGAGCTTCGATGAGGCCCGGCATGAGCGTCGTTCCGGCGAGCGCGATCTGACGGGTGCCGGCTGGCACCTCGACGCTGGCTCGCGGGCCAACGGCCACGATCTTCTCGCCACGCACCAGCACGACCCAGCCCGGCCGCTCGACGCCGGCGGGCGCGTCAAATACCTGGTCCGGGATCAGGAGTACGGGAGTTGCAGTGTCCGGCCTGACAGGTCGCTGCGCCGAGAGCGGCGCCGCCAGGCCGACCGACAGGGCCGCAGCGCCGATCAGAATCGGGGATCGAAGAATTTTCATGAAACAAACGTGGCACCGGTGGCGCGTTTATTCGAGAGGCTGCGAGTCGCGCCGCCGTCCGGACGCGATCCGCGGCCGTTCGCAGCTTCATCCTTGCGGCCCATGCCACGTGGAGCGCACGTTTCAGCAGTCTTCGGACGTCATAATTCCACCTCTCAAGGGAAGGCAGTAAAAATGCGCTCGATTCGTACCGGTGTCGCGCTGTCTGTATGCATGTTGTCGCTTTCGGCCACGCTGCCGCTTGCCGCGCAGGAAACGCAGGCGAACCCCATCTCGACAACGTTGAAGAACGAGCTCAAGAGCTCGGAACGAAACCTCGTAGCGGCCGCCGAGGCAATGCCGGCGGACAAGTACAGCTTCAAGCCAACGCCGGCACAGATGAGCTTTGGCCAGCTGATGCTGCACGTTTCCGGATCGAATGAGTTCATGTGCGCGACGATCGCCGGCACGAAGGCTCCGCAGCTAGCCAAGCTTGCGCCGACCGCCAGCAAGGATTCCATAGTTGCACGCATCAAGCAGTCATTCGACTACTGCACGACCACGCTTGCTTCCGTCGATGACTCGAAGATGGGCGACATGGTGCCATTCTTCGGCGGCAGAAAGATTTCGCGTGGTGGCGCGATGGTATCTCTCGTCGGAGACTGGTCTGACCACTATGGAGCGTCGGCGATCTATCTGCGGCTGAACGGAATCCTTCCGCCTACCGCACGGGGCGCAAAGCCGGAGATGTAAACAGCGACCTGGCTGGCATGAATGCAGAATGCCTCCGACTGATCGACACGCGTTGATCGGTCGGAGGCATTCGTGTAAATGAAACCGCTACAACAGCCAGCTACTCGGCGAGCGCCAGCATCTGCGCGGTGGTGCGATTGGCTGCGCGCATCACCTTGTCAGGATAGCTGTGGCATCCCGGTGTGTTGCTTCCGTGAACGCAGCCGTTGTATCGGAGAAGTGCCGTCCGCATGTTGGGCGAATTGCGGACGTTGTCCTGCAGAATGCTTGCACCGTGACAGATGTTGGATTCGATCGAGAACAGATTCGATGAGCTGCAACCCCATTTTCCGGCATGGTCCGGCATCACCTGCATCAGCCCACGCGCGCCGACAAAGCTGCGCGCGGTCGTGTCCAGCGTCACGTCTTCGGTCAGCAGCACTCCTGCAAGGAGCGCCGGATCGAGATTGCGGCGGGTTCCCTCATCGACTATCGCGCCTGCGATCCTGTCGGCGGTCGCCTGATCCGAGGTGTAGTGCTGCAGCACTTCGGAGAGCCGAAATGCCTCCCTGCTGAACGACGGAGCTTCGATGATCGCTCCTGCCATCTGGATTCCCGCTGCAGGCTGCCGCAGCGTGGGGGGCGGCAGCTGTGCGGTGAATACCACGCCCGCGACGAGAAGCGCGCCAGCGGCGATGAAATGGCTCACGGACTTTACCGTTCCGATCCACCGCACGATGCTGCGCGGGGTCGATTTTACTTCTGTTCGTGTCTCGCGTCTATCGAATAACTGAACCAAACTCGACTCCCTTACTTGATCGGGACCAGCACGCGCCCCTTGCCATCCTTGAAAGCGCGCCCGAGCCGGTCCGCAAACCTGTCGAGCACAGCGATGTCGCCCTCACGCATTGCGTATTCCGCCGAAGTAGTCGGAACACGGTACGTCGCTGTCGATTGGACCAGCGATGGGCGCAGTTGCTTACGTTCCCTTACGAGCACGGCACCGCGCGAGTGAGCGAACTGCCACATCCGTCGACCGATCTGGGAATTGGTCAGCGGACAGTCGGGGTATCGCTCACGCACGAGCCGAATGAACCGTTCGTTGGTAACGACACGGCGGCTATCCTGATGTTCTGTCACGACCGGTTCCGAAACCGACGTGTCTTCCAGCTCTGCCTGCTCCGGAACCTCTATCGAGATCCGAACCGTTGCGCCCAATACCTCGGCTACCTGTCGCAACAAATCGAGCGAGACGTTATACCTCTCGTCGTGCTCGATGTTACGTATGGTTGACGGAGATAGCGATAACTGAGCGGCGACGTCCTCTCTGCGCAGACCTCGGAGCTTTCGGAGACGCTCCAGGTCCCTGCCAATCCACACGGCCATACTTATCTAGTTAATGCCATTACTGCAATACGTATCATGATAGCGATGCTGATGTTATACGTCAACTGTTTACGGCGACTGGGCGACCGGTCCGAGCCCGCCGAGTGAAGGAAACCGAAGGCCTGTACCGGGCTGGCCGCTTCATTCGGCGTGTTCTGGTTGGTACGATAACGCTCATAGTTGTCGTCGCCGCCGTCGGCTATCTGTTCCTGACGCGTCAGGTCGATCCGGCCTCGGCGTGGGCGTATGCCACACGGGAACTCGATGGTGGCGCGCTGCATTACGATGAGCATCCGGTACGAATCGCCCGCGTTTACCGGCGACGGCCGGCGAACTACTTCCGCGCAGCCAACGGCCTGCTTGTCGCGACGCCCGAGCGGGTGTTGTTCATCGGCATCGAGCCGCGCGACATCCTGGCGGGTGCCGACGCTCCAGCGGCGATCCTCACGAGCGAATTTCCGAACGACACGCTTCTGTCGACCTCGCTTCAGCGTGTTTACTCGCTCACTGCGCACGGCGTGGTGATCCGCCGAGGCAATCGCACGGAGCAGTACGCCGCATCATCGGGTTATGAAGCGCAGTTGGATTCGCTGGTTGGTTATCTCACGAAACGCCAGATCCAGGAACGCGCGGCGGCGGCGCAGGACCGCGAGCTCCGGGAACAGCTTGCGAAACTGCTTAGACAACCGTTGCACTATGTGGTCGAGCGGGGCGATGCGCTGTCAGTCATCGCTTCACGCTACAACGCGACGCCCGCACAGCTCAGGGAATGGAATCATCTTGCGAGTGACCGGATTCGAGCGGGCGAGACGCTGCTGGTTCGCCCGGGGAAATAGCACTCAGCGCGTATCCGTCAGCTCGCCCCGAACTTTGTATCCCACGCGTCGAAGCAGAAGAAAGCCAAGCGCGGCGCCCGCACTCTGGATCAGGATGTGGGTCACATCCATGAACCGTTCGGCGATCGGTATCTTCCCGGCTTCGAGCAGTACGGCGAGATAGATCGCAGGCAGCACGCCGCGCAGCGGTCCCTTGACTCGCAGAGGCCAGACGGCGAGAAGTGCGCCCAGCGGCACGAAGAGGACTCCCTGTGCGACGACGTCTGTCACACTGAACAGATCTCCGCGCTCGGCGAGTGCTTTAAGGGGAACGAGGTGGCTGGACGTGAACTGATCGGCCATCGCGGCGCTGGATAGATCGAGACGGAAGGGTCGCCAGCTCCACACCGCGATCGCCAGTGAATAAGCGAGGGCGACGATCCGCGCGCGTTGCCGTACCGCGAATCTGGCGACGAACGATTCCATTGCACCTGCGGCACACATGGCACCGAACGCCGCTGCGACGACGTGCGTGAGCGCCGCGCCAAGAATGATCGGCTCGGCTGCGACGCCATGCACCACTTCAACGAGCGGATAGATGACCGCCGCGACGCAGATCGTGATGAACGTCGCCGCGACGGTGGATGCGCCGCCCTCCATCAGGGCAATCGCGCAAAATGCGCCAGCGGGAAGGAAGATTAGTACGTCGATCAGCGGGATCTGGGTGATCGATTCGGGGCGGATGGCGGCGATCGCTCGCCCAATCCGATCGTCGATGCTGCCTCCGAGCTGCGGCAACAGATCCTGGCGGAAGAGCGGCATGAACGCTTCCATGATCGTCGCAACGCCATAGCTCACGGCAAACAGCGCGGATGGTATTCCGAAATACGACCGTTTTTCCGCCTTGTCGTTCATCAGCGCAAACGCCGCGAGCGTAATGAGTCCGCCAGCAAGGCCGCCGATGGTGTCGGTCGTTACGTCGATGAGACTCGCGTTGCGGACTGGCGAGAAGAGTTGCAGCGCCTCGATGCAGCCGCTCATCAAGAACGAGATGATGACGACGCGAAGCAGTGTTGCCCCGGGACGTCGCAGCCTGCTCGTAGCGATCCAGACAACCCCGAGACCGGCGAAGAGGAGGATGTTGCGTACGGCGTCGATCGCATCGCTCAGACGAGGCGTGAGATCGAGTGCGCGAGCGAGCCGCGGCGGAACGTCGGCCCAGGTGGGATCAGCGTGGAGGTTGCTGAGCGTTGCGACTAGAATGATTGCGACGTATGCCAGCCGTGCCGTACGGGTGTGGCGGGGGGTCATCGAGGATGGGCGCATTTCTGGTTGCCTACGCTCGCACCGTGACCGCGGAAAAACAAGCCTCGCGCATCGATCGCCTAATCCCCTCTCACGTCGGCGCCCAAATCGCTACATCTTGCTTTACTTCGGAACCAATCACCTGATCGTAAGATGAGAATAGCTATTCTGGGCGCGGGCGGCGTTGGCGGGTACTTTGGGGCCCTCCTCGCCCGTGCCGGGCACGATGTGGTACTCTACGCGCGCGGCGACAATCTCGCGGCGATTCGCGCAGGCGGAATAACCGTCAGGGACGCGAACGGGAGCTTCACCGTCCCGATCGGCGCGACCAATTCACAGGATGAGCTGGCCGGCTCGGAATTCACGATAGTAGCGGTCAAGAGCTACTCCCTCGCCGAAGTCGCTCCGGTTGCGCGAGAACTCGCGCTCGGCGGCAGCGTCATAGTTCCGCTTCTGAACGGGGTCGAAGCCGCGGACGATCTTCAGCGGGCGGGAGTTCCGCGCTCGCAACTACTGGGCGGTCAGACCAATGTCAGCGCCTATAAGGCCGAGCCTGGCGTGATTCAGCGAGCCCTGTGGAAAGAGCGCATCGTGGTCGGCGAGCTGAACGGCGAGTTATCGCAACGAGTGACGCGCCTTGTCGAGGCGCTGCGCGAAGCCGACATCGAGGCCATCGCCACGACGAATATCATCGTCGAGCTGTGGCGCAAGTTCAACATGTTGTGCGCGATGGCCGCGGCCTGCGGGATGGCACGAAGCGATGTCGCCGGCATTCGCGATACCGAGTTGGGACATCTATTGATAGAGCGTGCGGTCGGCGAGATCGCCGCAGTCGGCCGAGCGCGTGGGGTGGCGATTCCCCCATCACAGGAGGCGGACATGATGCATCACATCGACAGACTTCCGGGAACGATGAAACCGAGCTTCCTTCTGGATGTGGAGCGCGGAGGCCCTACCGAGCTCGATGTGCTGAGCGGCGCGGTGTCACGCTTCGGCCGCGAAACCGGGATACCAACCCCGGTGCACGACACAGCCGCAGCCGTGCTCGCCCGGCGCGTGTGACGCGCTGTCGTCACACGAGTTGTTGCAGGACCTGTTACAAAGACCTTTTTATGCGTACCGTTGCACCAGTCGGCTCGACGGGCCGGCTTCGCCTACAATCCAGATCACAAGAGGTAGACGTGTCAGACTCTGTTGCCGGACTACGCCTTCGATATTCGCTGCGCATCTGCGTCGCCATACTGCTCTCTACACCGGTGCTGCTTGCGGCGCAGACAAGCCCCGCGACGCAACCGGATTCCGTTCAGTTCCGCGGCATGGCGTGGCGCTCGATCGGGCCAAATCGCGGCGGGCGCTCGATCGCCGTCGCTGGCAGTTCGAGTCGCCCGCTGGAGTATTACTTCGGCGCGACTGGTGGCGGATTGTGGAAGACAACCGATGCCGGCCAGAGCTGGAAGCCGGTAACGGACGGCCAGATCAAGTCCAGCTCGGTTGGTGCGGTAGCCGTTTCCGAATCCAATCCCGACGTTGTCTACATCGGGATGGGCGAAACGGATATCCGCGGCAACATCATGCAGGGCGACGGGATCTACAAATCGACCGACGGCGGCCGGAAGTGGACGCACATGGGACTCGCCGAGACACAGGCGGTGGCGAAGATACGCATCGACCCGAAGAATCCTGACATCGTCTACGTTGCGGCACTCGGCCATCCTTCCGCGCCAAACCCGGAACGGGGCGTGTTCAAGAGCACGGACGGCGGCAAGACCTGGCGGAAGATTCTATTTCGAAACGACAGCACCGGCGCCATCGACCTGTCGATGGATCCGAATCATCCCGAAGTGTTGTACGCAGCTCTGTGGGAGGCATATCGCACGTCGTGGCAGATGTCGAGCGGCGGACCTGGCAGCGGGCTGTTCAAGACAACCGACGGCGGCGAGCACTGGACCGAGATCACTCGTAATCCGGGACTACCGAAGGGAATAATCGGGCGAATAGGTGTAAGCGTGTCACCTGCCGACGCGAACCGCGTTTACGCAATTGTCGAAGCGGCAGATGGCGGCGTGTATCGTTCGGACGATGCTGGCGCGACGTGGAAGCGCACGAACGATGAGCGCAAATTACGGCAGCGCGCATTCTACTACACGCACATCACGGCGGACCCCAAGCTTCGCGATCGAGTGTACGTCCTCAACGTCAACTTCTTCAGATCGGATGACGGAGGCACGCACTTCGATACGACGCTCGCTGTACCGCATGGAGACAATCACGAGCTCTGGATTGCGTCCAACGACAACCAACGAATGATCGAGGCGAACGACGGCGGTGGTACCGTATCCGTCAATGGCGGCGCAACGTGGACCGACCAGAATTTTCCGACCGCGCAGCTCTACCACGTCGCAACTACCAATGATTTCCCGTATCACGTTTGTGGCGCACAACAGGACAACACCACACTCTGCCTTCCCTCCAGCGACTGGGCGAATCTGCGGGGCGCTGCGTCGCGCAAGCTCGGCGACTGGATGTACCAGGTAGGCGGCGGCGAATCAGGTTACATAGCGCCGGATCCCAGGCATCCTGACATTTTCTACGCGGGCAGCCAGGGTGCACTGCTGTCCCGCTACGATCGCTCGAACGGTCAGTTCCGCGACGTGCAGGTGTATCCTCGCTTCTTTTCCGGAGAGCCGTCGAGCGCGTTGCCGGAGCGCTGGCAGTGGACCTTCCCGATCGTTTTCTCGCCCAAGGACTCCACAACGATCTACACCTCGTCGCAACATCTGTGGAAGACGACCGACGAGGGTCAGACCTGGCAGCGCATCTCGCCGGATCTCACGCGCGCGGATCCGAAGACGCTCGGGGAATCCGGTGGTCCGATCACGCACGACATGAACGGTCCGGAGATATATGCAACCATCTTCACGATCGCACCGTCACCGCTCGACACGTCGGTCATCTGGACGGGATCGGATGATGGAATGGTGTATGTGACCAGAGACGGCGGTCGAACATGGACCGACGTCACACCGCCGACGCTTCCCAAATTCGCGCGCATCAGCATCATCGATGCATCACATCACGAGCCCGGTTCGGCGTATCTCGCAGCCAAGCGTTACCTGCAGGACGACCGCGCGCCCTACATCTACAGCACGCACGACTGGGGCAAGACGTGGACGAAGATCGTCACCGGCATTCGCGCCAACGACTACGTGCACGCCGTACGGGAAGACCCGACCCGACCCGGCCTGCTCTACGCCGGCACCGAACATGGATTCTACGTTTCGTGGAACGACGGCGCGCAGTGGAAACCGTTCTCGCTCAATCTTCCGGATCTGCAGGTATCCGACATCGCTGTGGAGAAGAACGACCTGGTTATCGCGACGCACGGGCGTTCGATGTATGTGCTCGACAACATTGCGCCGATCCGTCATGCCGCCGAGGTGCACGGCCCGATCACGCTCTTCGCACCGCCCATCGCGACGCGCAGAGTCGATTCCGCGACGTTTCAGTATTCGCTTGCGTCGCGCGCAGACACGGTGCGCATCGACATCCTCGACCATGATGGCAAGCTGGTTCGAAGCTTTGTCGGGGGCGGAGAGCAACATCACGATTCCGCGGGCGGACGCACCGCAGCTTCGCGACCGGACGCCGCAGTACAGGACACCATACTCCATCCAACCGGATGCGAAACGCCGCGGCGACGCGGGGGCAACGCATTGCCAACGGGACGCGCAGGGCTGAACACCTTCGGCTGGGATCTTCGTTACCCGGGAGCCGTCTCGTTCGAATGCCTGATCATGTGGGGCGGCTCCGCCGATCGCGGGCCGCTCGCCCTGCCTGGTCAGTACACGGTACGCATTACCGCGGGCTCCGCGACCGCGACACAACCGCTGACGGTGCGGATGGATCCGCGGCTCAAGGGTATCACGGAGCGCGATCTCGCGGAGCAGTTCGCCCTCAGCATGCAGATCCGGGATCGCGTTTCTGCAGCCGACACCGCGGTGATTCGCATCAGACAGATGCGCAGCAAGATCGCGGACAGAATTGCGCGTGCGAAAGCGCAGGATGTCACCAAGGCTGGAAGCGAGACGGCCGCAAAACTGCTGGCGATAGAGGAAGCGCTCTACCAGACGCAGAACAGAAGCGGTCAGGATCCGCTCAACTTCCCGATCAGGATCAACAACAGAATCGCGGCGCTTGGATCCAGCGTCGAGTCAGGTGATGCAAGACCGACTGCCGCATCGTACGTCGTCTTCAAGCAGCTGTCAGCGGAGCTCGATGGAATCCTGCGGAAGCTGGACGCAGTCGTCGCGTCGGACGTCGCGACATTCAACGCGACCGTGAAGCGGCATAACCTGCCGCCGATCGTCTAACGCGTCAGTCGTTCCCTTCTACCCGTCATCCCCGCGCAAGCGGGGATGACGGTGATTAGTCGCTTCCTGTTCGCTGGGACGGCGACGTCGAATCCCCAGGTTATTTCGCGAAGATCTGTGACATGTCGCGGAACGCCTTGAACTCGAGCGCGTTGCCCGCCGGGTCACGCACGAACATCGTCGCCTGCTCGCCAGGAAGGCCGGCAAAGCGAACGTAAGGCTCGATTACGAACTCGACCCCGGCCGCCTTCAATCGGCTCGCGAGTTTCTCCCAGTCCGGCATCTCCATGACGAGACCAAAGTGCGGAATGGGCACTCCGTGGCCATCCACCGCGCTCGACGCGCGGTCGCCTACCGCACCGGGCTGAAGGTGCGCCACGATCTGATGACCGAACAGGTCGAAATCGACCCAGGCTGGATCGCTGCGCCCCTCCTTGCAGCCAAGGACGTCGCCGTAGAACCTGCGCGCCGCCGTGAGGTCGTCCACGGGAAACGCAAGATGAAAGAAAGGTGTCACGAGCTGGATCGGTTGAGTGTGTAACCCTGATACGCGAGCGCGTTGGCCGCGTTGGAAGGTTGACGCCTGGCGTGCCGGTGCGCAAGCCAGCGCCAGTCGGTAGATTCGGTGTTCATTCGGGCCGGCTCCGCTCACTGGCCCGCTACAACGCCACCCGTCTGGCGCCGATACTCAAGCGAGGACGAGCCGACCGAGCGGCCCGTTCGCGCACACCATCCCACCTCATGTACGAACGATCCTCGATCACCCGATCGACAATAATCGTAGGTGTCTGCACCCTTGGGGCTCTCGCGCTGCTCCAGGTTGCGGATCGTGCGCTGCTGCCCGGTCTTTCGCCGTGGGGCGTGCGATTGCTTCCGGTGATGGTCGCCGCTGTCGCCGCCGCTACAGCCGCGTACATCATCCGCAGCCGCGAGCATCGGCGCGCCGCGGCCGAATCATTTCTTCGTGATTCCGAGGCTCACTTCCGTGCAATCGCCGAGGATGTATCCGATGCGATCATTGCAGCCGATGGTGATCAGCGCATCGTCTTCTGGAACGCGCCCGCGGCGCAGATGTTCGGCTACACCGAAGCCGAGGTGCTGGGTCAGTCGATCGGCATGCTCGTACCGGAAGAGCGGCGGGAGGCTCACCTCTCCACGCTGCGCCGCATTCAGGCGGGTGATGCGACCGCCGCTGCGCGAACCGTGCAGCTTCGCGCCATGCGCAAGGACGGCGCGATCTTCGTCATCGAAATGGCACTCAGCGTTCGCACCGGCGCAGAGCGGATCGTGTTCACTGCCGTGGTGCGCGATGTAACGGAGCGCCTGCACGCGGCGCAGATTCTTCGGCAGCACGTCGCGACGATGCGAGCTGTCACCGAGGGCACGTCCGACGCGGTGTGGGCAAAGACCGTCGATGGCCACTACCATCTGGTCAATTCTGCAGGCGCGAACATGTTCGGCGTTCCGGCACATGTCATCATCGGCTCGGACGACGTATCGATCTTCGGTGAAAGCACGGCAAGGCTGATTCGTGCCCGCGATCTGGATGCAATAACGGCCGGTGAGACTGTCGTCACTGACGCCACTGCGAGAGATGCGGACGGCGTGATGCGGCAGTACGTGACGACGCGCACCCCGTGGCGTGACACCGAAGGCAACATCATCGGATTGATCGGCGTATCCCGCGATGTCACGGAGAAGGTGCGCGCCGAACGTGCGCTGAGAACCAGCGAGGAGCGGTACCGTCAACTGGTGGAACAGTCTCCGGAAGCCATAATAGTCCATCGCGACGGCGCACTCCTCTACATCAACAAGACCGGTGCGGCGATGCTCGGTGCCGGGGATGCTGATGGATTCATCGGGCGCTCGCTTGCATCCTTCGTGCATCCCGACTCGCTCGAGCGACTTGTCGACGCACTCAGCGCGCGCGGTCGAGGCGAATTCTCGACGAAGCCATCGGAGTACCGGATAATCACTGCGGATCGTGGAATCGCGGATGTCGAGGCGCTGTCCGTCGCCGTCGAGCACAACGGAGCACCGGCGGTACAGACAGTGTTGCGCGACGTCACGGCGCGGCGAGCAGCCGAATCTGCGCTGCGCGATCGCGAAGCCCGGCTGCATCTCGTGATGCACCAGATACCCGCGGTTCTGTGGGCCACGGATCGCGATGGCTGCTTCACCTCGGCGCTCGGCGCAGGTCTCAACGCACTGGGCATCGAACCGGAGCATCTCATCGGGACACATGCGAGCGAGCATTTCGGCAGTGCCGGTGAGACGGTGTCTGGCACCAGCGCAATCTCATCAGCGCTGCGCGGAGACTCGGCGTCGTTCGAGCTGGCGTGGGCGGGGCGCAGCTTCGTGTGCAGCGTCGAACCGCTGAGAGCCGCATCGGGCGATATCGAAGGCGCGCTGGGCCTCGCGGTCGACATTACAGAGCGCAAGGTGCTCGAGACACAACTGACCTATCGCGCGTTCCACGATCCCCTCACGGGACTCGCGAACCGCGCCCTTTTCCGCGACCGCGTCATGCACGCGCTCAGTCGCATCGGGCGCGGCAAGCACGTCGCGATTCTCTTCCTCGATCTGGACGATTTCAAGACCATCAACGACAGTCTCGGACACGGCGAGGGCGACCGTCTGCTCGCAGCCGTCGGCTCTCGGCTCGTCGGCGCTGTTCGGAGTCACGACACCGTTGCGCGATTCGGCGGTGACGAGTTCGCGATCCTGCTGGAAGAGCTCGTGAGCGCAGAAGAGGCGCTCGATGTCGTTTCGCGCGTGGAGGAATCCCTGCGCGCGCCGATAAGCCTGCGTGGCCGCGAAGTGATAGTGACGGCGAGCCTCGGTCTCGCTCACGCATCGCCCGGCGACGCCGCGGACGACATACTGCGCAATGCGGACGTCGCCATGTACAACTCGAAAGAAGCGGGCAGTGCGCGTCACACCGTCTTCGAGCCGCGGATGCACGCTGTGATCGTCGATCGCCTGGAACTGGAGTCAGACCTGCGGGGCGCACTGGAACGGGACGAGTTGCATCTCATGTTTCAGCCCGTCGTGGCGCTCGAAAGCGGGATGCTTCAGGGATTCGAGGCGCTCGCGCGCTGGTCGCATCGGACACGCGGCGAGCTCGCCCCGCAACAGTTCATTCAGCTGGCGGAAGATACCGGCCTGATCGTGGAGATCGGCCGATGGGTGGTGAAGAACGCGTGCGACGAGCTGAGCCGGTGGCACAGACTCGCAGCGGATGGGGCGATAGGTCTGCACGAAGAACTACGCGTCGGAATCAACATCTCCGGATTGCAGCTGGAGCACGAGAGTTTCGTGGGTGACGTGGCTGCGGCGCTCGAGAGCAGCGGCGCTCCGTCGGACCGGGTCGTGCTCGAGCTGACAGAAGGCACCCTCATGCGTCGCACCAGTGAGACACTCGTGCGATTGCACGCGCTCAAGGCACTGGGCGTTCAACTCGCGATCGACGATTTCGGCACCGGCTATTCGTCGCTGAGCTATCTGCAGCGGTTTCCGATCGACGTGCTGAAGGTCGACAAGACGTTCGTCGAAGGAATCGCCCGCAGCGGCGGCGACGGAGCACTCGCGCGCACGATCGTAGCTCTGGGCGAGATGATGAAGGTGCGGACGCTTGCAGAGGGAATCGAGACGCAGGAGCAGTGTGACATTCTGGCTGAGCTTGGTTGCAAGTACGGTCAGGGTTATTTCTTCGCGCATCCGATGCCAGGCAGCGACGTCGCGGGATGGGCCGCTGGCCATGCGTCGCGCTGCGTCAATCGCGGGCGCCAGATGAAGGGACGCGTCGCGTAGCCACGGCGGGCTCGATCGCCTGCCCGACGAGGCTGGCGATCGATCTCCCCTCCCGCCCCGAGCCGTGTAGCGGATACATTGTGCGATGGTCAATAGCAACGAACGCGGCATCCTCGATCTGGCGGGCCGGCGCGCACTTGTCACCGGTGGATCGCGCGGAATAGGGGCCGCTACCGCACGACTGTTAGCCGCGGCAGGCGCGGACGTCATGATTGGCTATCGCAGCCGGCACGACGATGCCAGCGCTGTAGCGACGGATGCGGCTGCCTTCGGCGTTCGTGCCGCGGTGCATGCGGGCGACGTCTCGACGGCGCAAGGCGCACACGACCTCGTTCAGGCGACCATACGCGAACTCGGCGGCCTGGACATCTTCATCGGCAACGCGGGGATCTGGCCGGAGGAAGAGGTACCGCTCAGCAGCATGGATGCCGCGCGCTGGCATCGGACGATCCGCGAAAACCTCGACTCGATCTTCTTCACCAGCGCTGCGGTGGCGAGGACCATCACCGACGGCGGAAGGCTCGTGCTCATCTCGAGCACTGCGGGCCAGCGAGGCGAGGCGTATCACGCGGACTACGCCGCTACCAAGGGTGCCGTCATCTCGATCACCAAGTCACTGGCCGTGGAGCTTGCGCCGCGCGACGTCACGGTAAACTGCGTCGCACCGGGATGGGTGGACACCGAGATGGTGGCAGGAGCCATCTCCGGCACCGGGATCGCGCGGATTTCCGATGGCATTCCGCTGGGCAGAATCGCTACGCCTGCCGACATTGCGGGACCCGTCGTCTTCCTTTGCTCGCCACTCGCACGGCACATCACCGGAGAGATCGTCAACGTCAACGGTGGGAGCGTCCTTTGCGGATGAGTTCCAGGACGCGCTAGCCGGCACGCTCGGAAGGGGCTACTTTCTGCGGAGCATTTTCCTCCTGAATGGAGCGCGTCGGATGCAGATACGTCGGTCATTGTTCACGGTCACCGTTCTTGCGATCGCCGGCTGCGCTACGGGCTCGCTGGTGAATCAGCAACAGGACCCGATCATGGTGATGGTTGGCAGCAGCGCGACACTGCAATACAAACAGGACGTCCGGGTCTTGACCCAGAACGTCGCGGGGACACCCGCTGAGCTCTGGGCGAAACTGAATGCCGCCTACTCCAATCTTGGACTCCCCGTGACTGCGCGCGACAGCACTGCCTTCGCACTCGCGGCCCAGAATGCGCAGTTCATGGGCCGGATTGGACAGACGCCGATGTCACGCATCGTCGATTGTGGTGTCACACCATTCGGGACGCAGCGCGCAAACGCCTATCGCGTCTGGCTCAGTGTCGCGACGCAGCTTCAGCCGTCCAGCAAGGGGACGACGGTGCGGACCAGCCTGGCGGCGACGGCACGGGACCAGAATTCGTCGACGGCGCCCGTGCAGTGCGGTAGCACCGGCGCACTCGAGGCCGACATCGCGGCTGCGCTTGGCGGCCAATCGCAATAACATCCGGAACGGTGATCAACGAATACAAGGAGGCCGCCGAGCGCAAACTCGGCGGCCTCCTTGTTTTCACCCTCTGGAGTTACGGCCAGCGACGATCGTTTCTGATGTCGCGGCGATCGTTTCTTACATCGCTGCGATCACCGAAGATATCGCGATACTCGGCGTTCGCGGCTCGCTGCGCTGCCGCCGCAGAGCGCTCATCCGCTCTGACCGCGGCTGGGTCGTGGTATGCACGGTCGAGGCGGATGTCGCGCACGTCACGTCGGACTGCACGGTGGTCCGCGCGAATTTCGCGGCGATCCCACGCGATGTCACGAGCGTCCCGGCGAGTGTCCCGCCTGTCGTAACGAACGTCGCGAACATCGGCGCACCGATCGTGGTCGACGCGACACCAGGCGGCGTTCGCTGGTGTCAGTCGCACGACCTGCGCACCAGCCGAGATTGCACTTATGGAAAGGGTGGCAGCCGCTGCTGCGAAAACAAGTCCGTACCTCATGTCAATCCTCCGTCCTGCAGTGTGAAGCGACGTTGAATGCACGCTCACGAGAATAGACGCCGAGGCCCAACGGTCGTTAACGGCGATCGGCCAGGAAGGGATACGCCCCTCTGACCCGTCCAACCTCTCCGGGTGAAACCGACACGGACGCAATGTCAGCCGTACCGGGAATAATCGATCGGTCCAGTGGAATCCCCCACGGGTCGTATGCTGCCGAGCCGCCGTCGTACACGATGGAATCACCGACGCCGATTCGGTTCACACCGATGACGTAGCACTGGTTCTCGATTGCACGCGCCTGCAACAGCGCGTCCCAGTGCGCCCGCCGCGCCGCGGGCCAGCTCGCAATGACGACTATCAGATCCGTCTCTGCCGCGACTGCGCGAAACAGCTCGGGAAAGCGCAGGTCGTAGCAGATGAACGGACTCACGCGAACCCCATCCACATCCATGACGACAGGGTTATCGCCCCCGATGTAGGAGCGTTGCTCGTTCGCGTACGCGAACAGTCGCTGCTTGTGGTACACGGCGGCGAGGGCACCGTCGGGTGAGAACATCAACGCCGAGTTTTTCGCCGTGTGCGTGAGTGGATCCGGGTCTCGCGTCGCGACGCCGGCAAGTAGCCACACATTGGATTGTGACGCCATGTTCGAGAGCTGCGCGACGCTCTCCCCCTCCAGTGACTCTGCAAAATCGGCATCCATGGTGAAGCCGGTAGTACACATCTCCGGCAGCACGACGAGACGGGTGCCGCTGCTCGCCGCGGCGGCGACGATGGCGGAGGCACGATCCAGCGATGCAGCCGGCTCGTGCCATCCGATGTCGTACTCGCCGAGCGCAACGCGAAGCGGCGCAGCGGTTGACTTCACGCAATCCCCTCGGAAAGTGCGGCGCGAAGCAGGACGCTTCCTTCGCGTACCATCGCCGTGTCGCAGCTGAAGGCGAAACGGATCGCACCGGCGCACGTCTCGCCGAATGCGTCACCGGGCGCGCTTCCGATTCCAGATGCTGCAAGCCGATCGGATAGAGCCGCCGCGTCGGGCACGCCAAGGCGTTCGTATGCGGACTCGTCCAGTTCGACCCATGCGTAGAACGCACCGCGTGCCGCGAAGGCGCGGACACCGGGAATGCCGGATAGCGCGCCAAGCATGATGTCGCGGCGTATCGCGTACTCGCTGCGCATTGCCTGCAGGTGATCTTCAGGCCCGTTCACCGCCGCAAGCGCGGCCCACTGCGCGAGACTGTTGACACCGTTGATGCTACAGCGGAGCAGCTTGGGAATTCGGCCGTGCATCAATGGCGACCGTGTGATGATATAGCCGACCCGCAAGCCGCTCATCGCGTGCGATTTGGAGAAGGAAAAGATGCTGATGACACGATCGGCGTAATCACCTGCGAGCGATCCGATCGAGACGTGGGTCCAAGGGTCGTAGAGCACGTCCTCGTAGGCTTCGTCGGAGACGATCCACAGGTTATTGGCGCGGGCAAGTTCCACGATTTCCTTCAACCGCTCGACCGAAAGGACGGCGCCGGTCGGGTTGTGCGGCGTGTTGATGAAGATTGCGCGCGTACGTGGCGTGATTGCGGCCTCGATCCGATCGGTACGGTACTCGAAATCGTCGGCGGCGCTGAGCTCTACGCCGACGGGGACGCCGCCCGCCATCCGTATGTTCTCGACAACCTCGGTCCACATGGGATCCGGAACTATCACCTCGTCGCCAGGAACGAGCAGGGCGCCAAACGTGACGAAGAGCGCGTGCATTGCGCCATTCGTGACGAAAATGTCGTCGCTCGTCACGCCCGCGAGGTGATTGCGGTTGCGCACCTTGGCCGCGAGCGCGTCACGAAGCTGCGGGATTCCGTTGTTAGGTATGTAGTGCGTCTTTCCGGCGCGCGCTGCGGCATCGACCGCGTCGAGCACTGGAGTGGCGACGCTGAAGCTCGGGTCGCCCGACTCGAAGCGAAAGACCCGCATGCCGGTCGCCTGGGCCTTGAGCAGCTGCTCCCGGATCTGGACGATCTTCCCGAGCGAGATCGCGTCGAGGTAGTGAACTGGCGCGGTAGTCGTTGTCGATTCTTCCGGATCAGCTATGAGCATCTATCGGTGTCCTTGGCCTGGGGCTGGTGAATTGATGGCAAAAAAAAATGCCCGCCTGACGAAAGGTCTGGCGGGCACGGGAATGAAACTCGAGCAGCTTCATGCATGCGTCAACCAGATCCCCGTGGAGGAGAGTGGCTTGCACTTGCTGAAAGGCATGAAGCGGGAGGTGGTCATCGGTGCGAATGGTGGTTTGTCTTCCGCACATAGGGTATCGGGGCACGCAGCAGTTGTCAACGTCCCGCCGAATATTTTGATCACTTCTCTCCGAGCACCGGCCGGCCGCAGGCAGGGCCAGAGCACCAGCCTTACGTCCACGGCGCCGTGCTGACAAATTTTGCGGATGCAACGACTGGTCAACGCCTGGGTGTGGACAGAGACTGTTCTCATCGTCCTGTTCGGATTCATCTACGTCTCGATCGTCTGGATCGCCACCGCCCCGTTCGACCCGGGACGGTATGCCGCCGGCCGGGCGTTCCGCCATCTTGCCGTCGCTGTGACCGGCCTCAACCCGTACTGGCACTTCCACACCAGTGGCCTTGCCCTCCAGGATCCGCGACGGCCGTACGTCGTCGTCGCGAACCACGAGAGCTACGCCGACATCTTTCTGATGTCCCATCTGAAATGGGAGATGAAGTGGCTCTCGAAGGATACGATCTTCAGGATTCCGGTCATGGGGTGGATGATGCGGATGGCGGGTGACATTCCGATCAACCGTAGCAGCCGCGGAAGTGGCCAGCAGGCGCTCGACGCCTGCAGGGATCGCCTCGCCAAGAAGGTCTCGGTGATGATCTTTCCCGAAGGGACGCGGTCGCGCGGCGACGACCTCCTGCCCTTCAAGGACGGCGCGTTTCAGCTCGCGATCTCCACCGGAACACCGATCCTGCCCGTCGCTATTGCAGGGACGCGCGACGCAATGGCAAAGGGCTCGTTCAGTTTTCGTCGTGCGAATGCGATGTGCAGAGTGCTCGAGCCGATCGAAACCGCGGGGCTCACTTCAGCGGACCTGCCCGCTCTCCGTGACATGACGCGCCAGCGCATTTCAGACGCGCGACGCCAGCTCCAGCGAGAGCTGAACGAGGCCAAAAAATAAGAGCGGCGCGCGGGATGACTCCCCGCGCGCCGCTCCAACATACGTGCTGGATCAGTAACCGACGGCGCCGCCGTTGGAACGTGGCTCGTACACTCCGACCCAGCGTCCGTCCGGCCCGCGCATGACGGCGTTCACGTTCGTGAGACCGCCCACCTCGTGCAACTTGTACCCCATCGCCACGAGCGAATCAGTCGCGGACTGTGAGAATCCGCCCTTCTCGTAGGTGATCTCATCGGGCCACGCCTGGTCGTGCATGCGTGGTGCGAACATCGCGTCGGGGAGCGACATGTGCTGATCGATGACGTTCAGAATCACCTGGGTGACTCCCGTAATGATCGTCGGGCCGCCGGCGGCCCCGACTACGAGCAGGAGCTTGCCGCTGCGATCCAGCACGATCGTCGGAGACATGGCGCTCAGCATGCGCTTGCCGGGCTGGATCGCATTGATCTCGCCCTGCACCAGACCGAACTGGTTCGGCTTGCCGGGCTCGGCCGCGAAGTCATCCATCTCGTCGTTCATGAAGAAGCCCGCATCGGCGACGAAGACGCCGGA
>Ga0207657_10000720_pt1 | contig 35112 bp, 35 predicted proteins | sample KBSC33metaG_FD_184316 | JGI IMG/M metagenome (GOLD analysis project Ga0207657, IMG submission 184316) | Corn rhizosphere microbial communities from Kellogg Biological Station, Michigan, USA - KBS C3-3 metaG (SPAdes) (version 2) | ecosystem: Host-associated > Plants > Roots > Rhizosphere > Soil ...
CGGCTCCCCGCGCGCGACTTCCCCCGGCGCGGCCGCCGAACAGCGCGTCGTCGCCGAAGAAGGCCGAGAAGAGATCGGCGAGGTTGCCGAAGTCGACGTGTCCGGCCTGGAAGCCGCCGCTCCGCAGCCCGGCGTGGCCGTAGCGGTCGTAGAGGTCGCGCGTCTCGGTCTTCGAAAGCACCTCGTACGCCTCGACGACCTCGCGGAACCGCGCGTCGGCGTCCGGCGCATCGGACACGTCGGGATGAAGCTCCCGCGCGAGCTGCCTGAAGGCGCGCTTGATCTCCGCCTCGCTCGCCTCGCGCCCGACTCCGAGCAGCTCGTAGTAGTCGCGGTCGGTGGTCGCCATCGTCCGGAATGTAGCGATGGGTCCTGCGGGCCAAACTCAGGCTTCGTCGTAGATCGATTCGACGAAGCGCGAGAGCTCGGATGCGGCGGAGCGCACGGCCCCGAGCGCCTTCTCGTAGTCCATCCGCACCGGGCCGACGAGGCTGACGGCGCCGAGGGCGCGATGAACGAGCCCGTAGCAGGCACCCACGAGCGCGATCTCGGCGAGAGCCGGATGCGCGAGCTCGTGGCCGAGCCGCACGAACGGCCGCTGCGACGCGCTCGGCTGCCCGAGCACGTCGAGCAGGTCGGCGCGGCGCTCGACGAGCTCGAACAGGCTCCGGTAGGCATCGAGCTCCTCGGCTTTGACCTCGCCCAGCAGGTCGGCCGCGCCGCCCACGTACAGACGCTGCTCGGCGGAGACGAGCTCGGTGAACGCCGGCCGGAGAGCGTCGAGGAACGTGTGCTCGGCCGGGCTGAGCCCCGGGTCCTCGAACCGCCGCCGGAGCAGGCCCGTCCCCAGCTGCAGCCCCGCGACGGCCTCGTTCAGGTAGTCGCTCGCCCACTGCGCGAGCCCTGCGTCGACGGGCTCCTCGAAGTGGAAGAGCCGCTTCGAGACACCGCCGGCGGACGTGATCACGACGACCATCACGAGCTGCGGCTGGAGGAGCAGCACCTCCACGTGCCGCACGTGCGTCGCCTCGAGCGGCGGCGCCGAGACGAGCGCGAGCAGGCGCGTGACCTGGGACAGCATCTCGGTCGTCGCCTGCAACGCCGCCTCGACCTCGTTGCTCGTGGTCGAGAGGTCGAGCGGGAACGCAGGCGGCTGCGGCTCGAGCCGACCGAGCAGCTCGTCGGCGTAGTAGCGGTACCCGCGCTCGGTCGGCACGCGTCCCGCCGACGTGTGCGGATGCATCAGCAGCCCCAGGTTCTCCAGCTCCGCCAGCTCGGCGCGGACCGTGGAGGACGAGACGCGCAGGTCGGAGCGTTCGACGAGTTTCTTCGAGCCGACCGGCTGGCCGGTGCCGACGAACTCCTCCACCACGCGCCGGAGGACCGCCTGCTGCCGTTCGCTGAGCTGCATCGTTTCCTGCATTTGCAGGAGATTTTAGCGAGTCGCTACCCGGTGCTCAGGCGAGGATCTCGGCCGTCACCCCGCCGCCCAGGAAGCGGCCGCGCCGGGTGAGCGCGAGTGTCTCGCCGCCGTCGACCGCGAGACCGAGCCGCTCGGCACGTGCGAGACCGTCGGTATCGAGCGCCGAGCGCAGCCCACCGACCGGCAGCGGCTCGTCCAGCCGGAGGCCGAGCATCACGCGTTCGCGCGAGCGCGTCTCGTCGTCCAGTAGCTCGATCTCGCGGTCGTAGTCGCCCTGCAGGTAGCGCGCGAGCCTGGGCGTGTTGCGGCGGCGCTCGTGGCCGAGCGTCGAGACGGCGCCGACGCCGAGGCCGAGATAGTCGCGGCCGAGCCAGTAGGCCAAGTTGTGCTCGGCGCGCTTGCCGCCGCGGCAGAAGTTGGCGGTCTCGTACCAGCGGTAGCCGGCGCCGGTGAGCGTCGCGACGACCCGCTCGAAGTAGTCCTCCATCTGCTCTGCCTGCCGCTCGAGCTCGGCGCCGTGAGCGATCGTGAACCGCGTGCCCGGTTTCGCCTCGAGCTCGTACGCGCTGATGTGCTCGGGCCCGAGCGCGATCGCCTGCTCGAGATCTGCTGCGAGCTCCTCCGGGGTCTGGCCGGGGATGCCGTAGATGAGGTCGAGCGAGAGGTTGTCGAAGCCGGCTTCACGGAGCCGTCCGAACGCGCGCACGACGTCCGGCGGAGTCGCGCGCCGCTCCAGCACCTCGAGGAGGTGCGGCTGGAACGTCTGCGCGCCGAGCGAGACGCGGTTCACCCCGGCGTTGCGGAGCTCGCGCGCGAGCTCGGGCGTGACCGTCTCGGGGTTCGCCTCCACGGTCAGCTCGCCGGCCGGCGGCAGCGAACGCAGGAGCCGGAGCAGCTCGGGCAGCGCCGTGTACGTCGGCGTCCCGCCGCCGAGGAAGATCGTGTCGACCGGGCCGCCGTCGTGCTCCTCGGCGAGCTCGCGCAGCAGCGCGTCCACGTACGCGCCGTGGAGGTGGTCGCGGCCGGTCGCCGTCACGAAGTCGCAATAGCCGCAGCGATGGGCGCAGAACGGCAGGTGGACGTAGAGGTGGCGGACGCTCACGCGGCTCTCTTCGGTCGCTGCACGAGCTCGCCGCCGCAGTTCGGGCAGACGGACTCCATCGCCTCGGCGCACGAGCGGCAGAACGTGCACTCGTACGAGCAGATGACCGCGTCGCCGTCCTGCGCCAGCGCGGCACCGCACCGCTCGCACTCCGTGCGCATCTCGAGCGCCATCAGCTCTTCTGCCCCTGGCCGATGTTGAGGACGGCGAGGAACGCCTCCTGGGGCACCTCGACGGCGCCGACCTGCTTCATCCGCTTCTTCCCCGCCTTCTGCTTCTCCAGCAGCTTGCGCTTGCGGGTGATGTCGCCGCCGTAGCACTTCGCGAGCACGTCCTTGCGCTTGGCCTTCACCGTCTCGCGCGCGATGACGCGCGAGCCGATTGCAGCCTGGATCGGGATGTCGAACATCTGGCGCGGGATCTCCTCGCGCAGCTTGTCGACGAGCAGGCGGCCGCGGTCGTAGGCGAGGGTGCGGTGGACGATGAGGGAGAGGGCGTCGACCTGCTCGCCGCCGACGAGCACGTCGACCCGCGCGAGGTCGCCCGGCTTGAAGCCGGCGAGGTCGTAGTCGAACGAGGCGTAGCCGCGGGTGCGCGACTTGAGCTGGTCGTAGTAGTCGAGGACGATCTCCGCGAGGGGCAGCTCGTAGGTGAGATGCACACGCTCGGGCGAGAGGTACTCGAGCTTGCCGAAGGTGCCGCGCCGGTCGTTGTTCAGCTCCATCACCGCTCCGACGTGCTCCTTCGGGACGATGATCGACGCCGCGACGTACGGCTCCTCGACCTCTTCCACCTCGCGCGGGAACTCGGCGGGGTTGTGCACCTCGACCCAGCCGCCGTTCTTCTCCTGCACGCGGTACGCGACGTTCGGCGCGGTCACGAGGAGGTCGAGGTCGAACTCGCGCTCGAGCCGCTCGCGGACGATCTCCATGTGCAGCAGGCCGAGGAAGCCGCAGCGGAAGCCGAAGCCGAGCGCCTGCGACGTCTCGGGCTCGTACATCAGCGCGGCGTCGTTGAGCTTGAGCCGCTCGAGCGCGTCGCGAAGCTCCGGGTAATCGTCCGAGTCGGTCGGGAAGAGGCCGGCGAAGACCATCGGCTTGACGTCCTTGTAGCCGGGCAGGGCCTCTTCCGCCGGCTGACGGACCGAGGTCAGCGTGTCGCCGACCCGGAGTCGCGAGACGTCCTTCAGCCCGGTCACGACGTAGCCGACCTCGCCGGCCGCGAGCCGCTCGACGGGAGTCATGGCGGGGGAGAAGACTCCGAGCTCCTCGGCGTCGAACCGGGTGTCGGTGGCCATCGTCCGCAGGGCTTCGCGGGTGGAGAAGGAGCCGTCGACGACGCGGACGAAGGCGACGACACCGCGGTACTGGTCGTACGAGGAGTCGAAGACGAGCGCGCGGGCGGGCGCCTCGGAGTCCCCGGCGGGCGGGGGAACGCGCTCGACGATCGCGTCGAGCACGTCGGCGACGCCGTCCCCGGTCTTGGCGGAGATGCGCAGCACGTGGGTGGGGTCGTCGCCGAGGAGATCGGCGACCTCGACGGCAGTGCCGACGGGATCGGCCGCGGGGAGGTCGATCTTGTTCGCCACCGGGACGATTTCGAGCCCGTTCTCGATCGCGAGGTAGGCGTTCGCGAGCGTCTGCGCCTCGATGCCCTGCGCGGCGTCGACGACGAGGAGCGCTCCCTCGCACGCCTGCAGCGAACGCGAGACCTCGTACGTGAAGTCGACGTGCCCGGGCGTGTCGATCAGGTTGAGCTCGTGCCCTTTCCAGCTGACGCGAACGGCCTGAGCCTTGATCGTGATGCCCCGCTCCCGCTCGAGCTCCATCGAGTCGAGCACCTGCTCGCGCATCTCGCGCGCGGAGACGGCGTCGGTCAGCTCGAGGATGCGGTCCGCGAGCGTCGACTTGCCGTGGTCGATGTGCGCGATGATCGAGAAGTTGCGGATGTGGCTCTGATCCATCCCGCGGCGATGGTACTGGCCACCCGTTCGGGCCTCTCGTCGCCGCGGGGGAACTCCGCACACCCCCACCCGGGTGGGGTTCGCGCTCCCTCCGCCCTCGCGATCGACGCTAGCGGCGAAACAGTGCCGTCGAGCCGGCAACTCTGTTAGGACTTGCTGATCGGCATCCCTCCGCCGGTCAGGCGCGGGAGCGGCGCAGCCGCAACAACGTGTTCAGCTCGTGCACGCCGAACAGCCGGCACAGGCCGAAGAAGGCGGCGTACCCCAGCGCGAGCCCGGTGCCGAGCGAGACGATCTGTGCGGCGAGCGACTCGCCGAGCGCCGCATCGAGCTCGTGCCAGATTCCCCATCCCACCACGGCGAGCGCCGCGGAGGCGACGGTGACGAAGACGCAGGTTCGAACGGTCTGCCCGAGCTCGAAGCCGGGCATCCGCCGCCGGAAGAGAACGAGCAACGCCCCCGTCCCCGCAATGTTCACGAGCGATGTGGAGAGCGGGATCCCCCAGGTCCCGAACCGGTAGAACACGGCGTCCAGCACCGCGTTCAGGCCGAGGTTCCCGAACGCCACCCAGCTCGGAATCCACGGGGACTGGAGCGAAAAGAAGCCGCGGTTCAGCATCAGCATCGTCCCGTTGAACGTGAGCCCGAGCGCGAAGGCGGCGAGGCACGGCGCGACGGTCTTGGTGTCCGCCGCATCGAAGACGCCGTGCTGGTAGAGGAGCCGCACGATCGGAGTCGCCAGGACCGCCGCGGCCACGCTGGCGGGGATGAGCAGGAAACAGATCAGCCGTAATCCGGTACCCACGACGTTCTGGAACGCGCCCCAGTCCTGGCGCGACGCGTGGCGGGACAGCAGCGGGAAGAGGACGGTTGCGACCGCAACCGAGAACACGCCCTGCGGCAGCATGTAGAGCCGGAACGCTCGCACGATCGCGGCCGGCGCGACGTTCGGATCGAGGAAGTGGGTCGCGAACAGCTGATCGATGACGGCGTTGAGGTTGATCAGGCCGAGCCCGATCGTGACCGGCACCATCAGCACGAATACGCGCTTCACCGCCGGATCGCGGATGTCGATCGCCATGTGCAGCTGCCCGTCGAGCCCTCGGAGCCACGGCAGCGGCAGGAGGAACTGCGCGATCGTCGCGACGAGGATCGCGACCGCGTAGATGTAGAGCTGCGTCGAGTCCGAGCCGGTGCTCTGCACGCCGAGCCCGAGGCCGAGCAGGATGATGAGGTTCCAGAGCACCGGGCTCAGGGCGGGCACGGTGAAGTGGTCGTAGCTGTTGAGGATCCCGACCACGATCCCGGTCAGCCCGAGGATGAGCACCAGCGGGAAGAGGATCCGCGCGAGGGTCGTCGCGATCGTCCCGAAGTTGTCCGGGCCGTAGCCGAAGAGCGCCATCACCCCGGGCGCGATGACGATGAAGAGCGCCGTCAGCCCCCCGAGCCCGAGCAGCATCAGCCAGAAGAGCGTCGAAGCCACTTGCCAGGCTCGCTTCCGCTCCCCCTTCACGAGCATGTCGCTGAAGACCGGGACGAACGCGGCCGACAGCGCCGAGTCTGCGACGAGCGAACGGACGGTGTTCGGGATCAGGAAGGCGATCTCGAACGCGTTGATCGGGCCGGTGATGCCGAAGACGGCGGCCTGGGCGATCTCCCGCACCAGCCCCACGACCCGCGAGACCCCGGTCGCGACGGCGAAGATGACGCCCGAGCGAGCGAGGCCGCGACCGACGTCCTCCGCCTCGGGCCGAGTGCCTTCGGGCGTGACCGTCGGAGCAGTTGTGGCGGCCTGCGCGGCCTGGCCCTCCTGATCGAGCGCCTGCGCCTCGAGCTCGATCAGCTCGTCGCGCTCCTTGTCGCGACGCGGACGGATGATCGCCGTCGAGCGCTCGGAGGGGTCCTGTGCGATCGGCCAGGAGTCGAGCGTGGCGTCGCTCTCGAAGTACGCCGCCTTGCCCTGCTCGCGGCGGCGGCGATCACGCGCGAGCCGCCGTTCCTGCCGCTGCCGCTCGGCGTCGTCCACGAGGGCAGCATAGGGAGCGGGGTTGCTACCATCGCCCGGCCCGCGAGCCGCGGGTCTTTTTCCGAGATGCCCAACATCAAGCAGCAAGAGAAGCGCGTTCGCCAGGCGGCGAGGCAGCGGCAGGAGAACCTCCGCTGGCGCTCCACCGCGAAGACGCTCATGCGCCGCCTGAACGAGGCGGTGGCGGACGGCGACGCGAAGGAGACCGACGCGCGGCACCGCGAGCTCGTCCAGTGGCTCGACCGGGCCGCGGCGAACGGCGCCCTCCACCGCAACACCGTCGCGCGGCGCAAGTCGCAGGCAGCGAAGCTCGCCGCCGGCGCGTCCGAGAAGTAAGGCCGCCTAGCCCGCGCGCTCGTCCGGACGGCGCGTGATCTCGACGAGCGTCCGCTCGAGCTGGAGCTCGGGCGGCAGGCGCGATCCGCCCTTTGCCCCTGCATCCAGCTCGGCGAGCCGGACCATCGCCTGCGCCAACTCGTCCTGGGAGAAGTTGGCGGCCTGCTTGACCGATTTCTCCGCCACGAACGGGTGCATCTTCAACCGGCTCGCGATCTCGCTCGAGCGAACCCCTTCGTCGGCGAGGCGCGAGGCCTTCCGGACACGGCCGACATGGCCCACCATCGACGCCACCAGCCGGATCAGCTCGCCCGAGCGCGGCCGGTGCGAGCGGTCGAGCAGCGACTCGGTCGCGCGGAGCGTCGCCCGAACGTCTCGCCGTCCCCACGCATCGGTGACCGCGAAGATTGGGGTCTCTGCGCGCCCGACCGCGAGCTCCTCGACGGTCGCCCGCGTGATCTGCTCGCCGTTGGCCCACGTTGCAAGCTTCTGGATCTCGGACGCGAGATCGCCCACGTCGTCGCCGACGGCTTCGACGAGTGCCCGGCACGCGTCCCGGTCGGCAGCCGCCCCGAGGCGGGCGAACTGCTCGGCGGCCCACTCAGGGAGCTGCTTCTTCGAGACGTCGTACGCGAGGATCTGGCCGGCCTTCGCGACGGCTTTCGCGAGCGCCGCGTCCTTCTTGATCCCGTCCCCGACGAGCGCGAGAACGGTGGTCGGCGCCGGAGCGGCGAGGTAGGCCTCGAGCTCCTTCACGTCCGCTGCCTTCCAGGCCTCGACGCCGTCGACCACGACGAGCCGCGTTTCGCCGCCGAAGAGGCCGAGGGCGTTGCAGGCGGCGACCGCGTCCTCTCCCGAGGCTTCCGCTGCGTGGAGCTGCTCGGTCGCGTCCTCACCGATCCGGCCTCGCAGTCGCTGCAGCGCCACCGCGATCTTCGGCCGGTCGGTCCCCGTCAGGAGGTAGACCGGCTTCAGCTCGCGCTCGCTCGCCACGCTGCCAAGCATAGGCGGAGGCGGCGACCGCTCCCAGACCGAGCACGGAGGCCGCGCGAGAGGATGTGATCTGCGCGCCGGGGATGGCCGCGAACGCATGCGCGCACACGGCCACGAGCCAGGCGCCCCAGCCGTTCAGCTGTGCCATCGCCGCCGCGACCGGCGGTGCGATCGGCGCGACGAGCGCCGTCAGAAGGGCGAGGCCGAGCACCTCGACCACGACCGGGACCGCCACGACGTTCGCGGGGACGGTGACGAGCGAGATCTGGTGGAACTGGAACCACGTGACCGGCGCAGTCGCGAGCCCGCACGCCGTGGAGACGCCGATGAGCTGCGCGACCTCGTGGGAGACGGGGTATCCCTCGAGCGCTCGGACTACGCGCGGCGTCACGACGAAGATCGCCACCACGGCTGCGAACGAGAGCTGGAACCCGGCGTCGAAGAGCGCGTACGGGTTCCAACCGAGGAGCACGGCCGCGCCGACGAGCAATGCCTGCCAGCGGTCACGCTGCCGCCCGGCGAGCCAGGCGAGCGAGCCGAGGCCGGCGGCGAGCGCCGCCCGCACCACCGACGGATGGAGCCCCACCGCGAGTGCGTACGCCGCGACCGTTGCGAGCGCCGCGAGCTGAGCGATGTAGATCCCGAAGCCGAGGAAGAGGACGATGGCCGCGGCGCCGCCCCCGACGGCAGCGACCTTGAGCCCGTCCACGGCGAGGCAGTGGTAAAGGCCGGTCGCGCGAAAGTCGTCGAGCAGCCCCTGGTCGACCTCTGAGGTACGGCCGAGAACGATCGCCTCGATCACGTCGCGCCGCTCGCCCTTCAGGCCCGCGGTCGTGTCGGCGCTCAACCAGCGTCCGACGCGGTCGCCGACGCCGGAGACCCCGCCGCGCCGTCCGACGAGCCGGTAGGACTGCCCGCGCAGGATCGCGTGGATGCCCTGCCGGCGCAGCCACTTGCCCTCGTCGAAGCCGTTCGACGGCCCGGGCGGAGCCTTCAACTGGCCGAGGAGCCTCAGCCGCGCGCCCGCAGGAGGCGAGCGGCCGAGCGGAAGCTGGAGCAGGACCGGCTCGTGCGGGCGGAGCGTTCCCCAGCGGAGCACGAGCGCCTTCATCCGCTGGTCGAACGATCCCACCCGCGGGGGCTCCTCGACCTCGACCAACGCCTGTTCGGCCGTGCCGATGCGCGACGCGAGCACGCTGCGGTCGAGCTGAGCGAGCCGGACGCCGCCCCAGCCCCACGCGACGGCGACGACCGCGGAGACGAACGCCGCAGCCCGGAGCTGCGAGCGGGAGGCGGTGAGACCGACCGCAGCGAGGCCGCCCGCCACGAACAGCGCGGGGACGACCGCCGGACGCGCGAGGTTCGCGAGCGCCAAGCCGCTGCAGAGCGCACCGGCGAATGCGTGCGGGAGACGTAGCGTCACGTCACGGGATCACCAGCCCCTTCAGCTGTGCCATGTGCGCCGGACCGATGCCGGGCACGCCCTCGAGCTCGGCGACGGAGTGGAACGCGCCGTGCGCCTGGCGGTAGTCGAGGATCTTCTGCGCCGTGACCGGACCGACTCCCGGCAGGCTCTCCAGCTGCTCGAGCGTCGCCGAGTTCAGATCGAGCGGCGCCGAGGGCGACGAGCCGGCGGCGGGTGCGCTCGCCCCGACGGCGCCGGCCGCACCTCGCCCGGGCACGACGATCTGCTCACCGTCCGCGACCGGTGCGGCGAGGTTGACCGAGTCGAGCTGCGCCCTGGCCGTCGGCCCGCCGGCGGCGGCGATCGCGTCGTCGATTCTCGATCCGGATCGCAGCCGGTAGAGGCCCGAGTGCCGGACGGCACCCGCGACGTCGACGACGAGCAGCTTGGCGGCCGCAGGCTTCGCGCGAACCGGCGCGCGCAGCGGCGTCACCGCCGGCCCAGCGCTTCCACCGCCGCCGAAATGCCGGATCGCGAGGAGGAGCAACACCGCCACGGCTGCAGCCGCCCCGAAGAGCTGGCGTCGCGACAGCGCCGGAATCCGGACGTCCACGTCTTCCACCTTGACAACGCAGCCGTGCCGCGTGCGTGTCAGCTTCCTCGCGTCTCCGTAAACTCGCGCCGTGGCCGACTGGGTGACGATCTCCGCCCTCGCCTCCGCGGGCGGGACGCTCGTGCTGGCCGGCGTGACGGTCGCGTCGGTGCGCTCCGCCAACCGGGCGGCGCGCGTCGCAGAGCAGTCGCTGCTCGCCACCCAGCGTCCGCTCCTCGTCCCTTCGCGCCTCGACGATCCGGCGCAGAAGGTCGGCTTCCAGGACGACGTATGGCTTGTCGCACCGGGCGGGCAGGGAGCCGCGAAGGCGACGGACGAGGCGGTCTACCTTGCGATCGCCGTACGCAACGTGGGAACGGGGATCGCGGTGCTCCACGGCTGGCGCTTCTTCCCGGAGTGGCCGACCGCCTCGCGTGATCCCACGCCGCTCGAGGACTTCACCCTGCTCACGCGGGACATCTACATCGCGCCCGCCGACGTCGGCTTCTGGCAAGGCTCCTTCCGCGACCCGCGCTCCGAGGGGTATCGCGAGGCGCGCGCGGCGATCGAGGCGTCACAGCGGGTGAGCATCGACGTGCTGTACGGGGACTTCGAAGGCGGTCAGCGCGTCGTCAGCCGCTTCTCGCTCACGCCGCGGGAGGGCAACTGGTACGCGTCGGTCGGCTTCCACTGGAACATCGACCGGCCGCAGCCGCGCGAGCGGAGCGGCTAGACGACGAAGTTCACGAGCTTGCGCGGGACGACGATCGTCTTGCGGGGCTCGCCGCCGTCGAGGTAGCTCCGCACGCGCTCGCTCTCTCGCGCCCGGGCGACGAGCTCGTCCTCGCTCAGGCCCGCATCCACCTCGAAGCGGTCGCGCACCTTGCCGTTCACCTGCACGACCAGCTCGAACGTCTCCTTCACGAGCTGCGACTCGTCGGCCTCCGGCCACGGCTCCTCCCACAGCCGCTCGTGGCCCAGCACCGTCCACAGCTCCTCGGCGACGTGCGGGGCGTACGGCTGGATCAGCGAGACGGCCGTCTCGGCCGCGAAGCGGGCGTCCGGCGCGTCGGTCGCGCCGCTCAGCTCGTTCAGCAGCTCCATCAGCGCCGCGATCGGCGTGTGGAACTGGAAGCGACGCAGCACGTCGTCCGTGACCCGCGCGATCGTCTCGTTCGCCTTGCGCGCCAACGGCCCCTCGCGGACGCCGTCCCTCGGCGCCGTCTCGGCGACCTCGTGCACGATGCGCCAGACCCTCCGCAGGAAGCGGACGACGCCCTCGATGCCGGAGTCCGTCCACTCCATGTCCTGGTCGGCGGGGCCCAGGAACAGGATGTAGAGCCGGACGGCGTCGGCGCCGTACGCGTCCACGACCGCGTCCGGCCCCTCGACGTTCCCCTTCGTCTTCGACATCTTCGTCCCGCCGAGCGTGACCCAGCCCTGGTGGAACATGCGCGCGAACGGCTCCCGGAAGCCGACCATCCCCCAGTCGTTCATCGCCTTGACGAAGAAGCGCGAGTAGAGCAGGTGCCCGGTCGAATGGTCGATCCCGCCGATGTACTGGGAGACCGGCAGCCAGTAGTCGACGACGAAGCGGTCGAACGGCGCCTCGTCGTTGTGCGAGTCGATGTAGCGCAGGAAGTACCAGGACGAGTCGACGAACGTGTCCATCGTGTCCGGGTCGCGCCGCGCGGCGCCGCCGCACTGTGGGCAGTCGACGTTCATGTACTCCTCGTCCTGGGCGAGGGGCGGCTTCCCCTTCGGGGCGTAGTCCTCGATGTCGGGCAGGATCACCGGCAGCTGGTCCTCGGGCACCGGCACCACGCCGCACTGCTCGCAGTGGATGAACGGGATCGGGCAGCCCCAGTACCGCTGGCGGGACACGCTCCAGTCGCGCAGGCGGTAGTGGACCGTCGCCTTGCCGCGTCCCTCTGCCTCGAGCGCGGCGACGATCGCCTGCGCGCCCTCCGCCGCCGGCATCCCGTCGTAGCGGCCGGAGTTGACGAGCTTTCCCTCCTCGTCGATCACGATCTTGGTGGGCAGGGAGAAGGTCTCCGCGAACTCGCCGTCGCGCTCGTCGTGCGCCGGGACGGCCATGATCGCGCCGGTCCCGTAGTCCATCAGGACGTAGTCGGCCACCCAGATCGGCAGGCGCTCGCCGTTGACCGGGTTGATCGCGTGGAAGCCGGTGAAGACGCCGGTCTTGGTCGTCCCGGCCGCGCGCTCCTCGACTGGCCGCGCGCCGGCGTGGCGCGCGTACTCGCTCGCCTCGTCGCTCGCATGCGCCTCGACGAACGGGTGCTCGGGCGCCAGGACGAAGAAGGTCGCGCCGAACAGCGTGTCGGCGCGCGTGGTGAAGACGGCGAGGTCATCGCCGGTCTCCTCCACGCGGAAGAGGATCTCGGCGCCCTCGGAGCGGCCGATCCAGTTCCGCTGGATCGCCTTCGTCCGGTCGGGCCAGAAGCCGCCCTCGGGCAGGTCGTACTCGAGCAGCTCGTCGGCGTATGCGGTCGTCCGCATGTACCACTGGGTCATGTTCCGCAGCTCGACCTCGGCGCCGCACCGCTCGCAGCGTCCGTCGACGACGTACTCGTTCGCGATCACCGTCTGGTCGTTGGGGCACCAGTTGACCGGCCCCTCCCGCCGGTAGCAGAGGTCCCGGGCGACGAACTGCTGGAACAGCCACTGCGTCCAGCGGTAGAAGGTGGGCTGGTGGGCCGCGACCTCGCGCTCCCAGTCGATCGCCCAGCCGAGGCGCTTCATCTGGGCGCGCATGGTCTCGATGTTGCGTTCGATCGTCTCGCGCGGGTGCCGACCCTCGCGGATCGCGGCGTTCTCCGCCGGCAGCCCGAACGCGTCCCAGCCCATCGGCCGCACGACGTGCCAGCCGCTGCGGCGGCGCACGTGGGTCTGCACGTCGCCCATCGTGTAGTTGAGGACGTGGCCCATGTGGAGGCTCGGGCCCGACGGGTACGGCAGCATCTCGAGCTGGTACCAGTGGTTATCGGGCGTGGGCGCGCCGGGTACCGGATTCGGGACGTTGAAGGCCCGCTCGTCCTCCCAGACGCGCTGCCATTTCGCCTCGATCTCGTGCGGCTCGTATCTCGGTGTCATCGAAATAGGTCCTCTGAAACGAAAAAACCTCTCCGAGGAGAGGCCGTGGGGAGGCTGGCGCGGCGCTGCCGCGCGTGTCTCCCTGGTCTAGGTAAGAAGCAGCTCCTGCATTCGGGTTCCCGATACTAGCAACGTGCTCGAGCTTTTTCCGGAGACCGCGCGGATCGAGGAGGGCGAGCTGACACTGGGCGGCGTGGGCGCGACGCGGCTCGCCGAGGAGCACGGGACGCCGCTCCTGGTCTACTGCGAGCGCACGATCCGGAGCCAGGTGCGCGCATACCGCGACGCCGCGCCCGGCTCGCTCGTCGTCTACGGCACCAAGGCGTTCGCCAACGTCGGGCTGCTGCGCCTCCTGGCGGAGGAAGGAGCCGGCGCCGACGTCTCCACGCTCGGCGAGCTGGCGTTCGCGCGCGCCGCGGGGATCGCGGGCGACCGGCTCGTCTTCCACGGCAACAACAAGTCCGACGAGGAGCTGCGCGCGGCCGCGGAGGCCGGCGCGCTCGTCGTCCTCGACGCGCCCGGCGAGGCGGAAGCGGCGGCCGCGGCAGGCGTGCGGCGGGTGCTCGTCCGGCTGACGCCGGGGGTCGAGGCCGTGACCCACCGCTCGATCCAGACGGCGCACGAGGAGTCGAAGTTCGGCCTGGCTCCCGAGGCGGCCGAGCGAGAGGTCGAGCGCGCGAAGGAGCTCGGGCTGGAGGTCGAGGGCGTGCACGTCCACGTCGGCTCGCAGCTCGGGCGCGTGGACGAGAGCGTGCTCGCGCTCGAGCGCGTGCTCGCATTCCTCGAGCGCCTACGCTGGCGGCCGCGTGTGCTCGATCTCGGCGGCGGGCTCGGTGTGCGCCACAACCGCGCCGAGGACCTCCCACCGGTCGCCGACTTCGTCCGCCCGCTCGTGGAGCTGGTGCCGGACGACGTCTCGCTGATCCTCGAGCCGGGACGCTCGCTCGTCGGCCGCGCGGGTGTGACGCTGTACCGCGTCGGCTCCGTCAAGGAGTCGGGCGGCGTGACCTACGCCGCGATCGACGGCGGCATGTCCGACAATCCTCGCCCACAGCTCTACGGCGCCCGCTACGAGGCGCTGCTCGCGAACCGCGCGGCGGAGCTGCCGAGCGGCGTCTACCGGATCGCCGGCAAGCACTGCGAGTCGGGCGACGTCCTGATCGAGGCGGCGGAGCTGCCCGAGCCGCGGCCGGGCGACGTGCTCGCGGTGCCGGCGACGGGCGCCTACACGCTCGCGCTCGGCTCGACGTACAACGGCGTCCCGCGGCCGGCCGTCGTGCTCGTCGCGGACGGCGAGGCGCGCCTGATTCGCGCTCGGGAGACCGTGGACGATCTTCTACGCTTCGAGCGGCCATGAGGCTCGCGCGCGTACCCGGGGTCGTCCTGATCGCGATCGCCGCGGCGATGTGGGGCACCGATCCGATCATCCGGAAGACGATGAGCTTCACGACGTCCGCGACGACGATCGTCTTCGGCGAGCACGTGATCCTCGTGCTCTGCACGCTTCCGCTCCTCCTCCCCGCGCTGCGCGCGGTCTTCCGCGCCGGTGGGCGCTACGTCGCGGCCGCCGTCGTCATCGGCGCCGGCGCCTCGGCCGTCGCGACGATCCTCTTCACCGACGCGCTGATCGGCCACTCCGACTTCATCACGCCGGTCGTGATCCAGAAGGTGCAGCCGCTCGTCGCCGTCGGGGCCGCGGCGCTCCTGCTGGCAGAGCGCCCCCGGCCCGGCTTCGCCTGGTTCTTCCTCCCCGCCCTCGCCGGCTTCTGGCTCGTGAACCAGGCACATCCGCTGGAGCCGTCGGCAAGCGGCGCCGTCGTGATCGCCGAGGCGACGGCGGCGGCGGTGCTCTGGGCGCTCGGGACCGTGCTCGGCCGCTACCTCGCCCGGGAGCTCGAGTTCCAGCACGTCCTGTCACTCCGCTTCTTCTTCGGTCTCATCGCGTGCGCGATCGCGCTGCCCATCATGAACGCGCCCGCCTACTCGAACGGCCACGACACGGTGCTCATCCTCTACCTCGCGCTCGTCACCGGTCTGTTCGCACTCGCGCTCTACTACTACGGGCTGCGCCGCACCCCGGCGGTTCTCTCGTCGCTCGCGGAGCTCACGTATCCGGCGATCGCGGTGATCGCGGGCATCTATGCCTACGACCAGAGCCTCCGCTGGACGCAGTGGCTCGGCGTGGCGATGATCCTCGGCGCCGTGACTCTCCTGCCCATGCAGCGGCAGCGAAAGGTCGTCCGGGTCGAACCGCGCGACGCTCTGCCCGAGGCCGCGCCGGCCTGAGATAGTCGCGCTCGTGAACGCCTTCGAGGGATCGCTCGTGCAGAACGCGATCTACCTCGCCGGCAAGGCCGAGTGGCCGGTGGGGCCGGAGGACTGGGAGGCGGCGGCCGAGTCGGCGCTCGATGCCGGGGCGTTCGGGTACATCGCCGGCGGCGCCGGCGGCGAGTCGACGATGCGCGCGAACCTCGAGGCGTTCGAGCGCCGGCGGCTCCGGCCGCGGATGCTCACGGGAAACGTCGTCCGCGAGCTCGGAGTCGAGGTGCTCGGGACGCGCTCGCCGGCGCCGTTCCTGCTCGCTCCCGTCGGAGTCCTGTCGATCGCGCACGCGGACGCCGAGGTCGGCGCTGCTCGTGGCGCAGCCGCCACCGGCGTTCCCTTCGTCGTCTCGAGCGCGGCGACGAGCACGATCGAGGCGGTCGCCGAGGCGATGGGCGAGGCGCCGCGCTGGTTCCAGCTCTACTGGATCAACGACCGGGAGGTCGCGGCGAGCTTCGTCCGTCGCGCCGAGGCGGCGGGCTACTCCGCCCTGGTGGTCACGCTCGACACGCCCATCCTCGGCTGGCGGCCGCGCGACCTGCGCAACGCGTACCTCCCCTTCGTCCGCGGCGAGGGGTGCGGCCAGTTCTTCTCCGACCCGGTCTTCTGCGCGAAGCTCGACAAGCCACCGGAGGAGGACGTGCTCGCTGCAGCGGCGGCGATGCTGATGACCTTCCCGAATCTCGGGCTGACGTGGGACGACCTGGCCTGGCTCCGCGAGCAGACCGCTCTGCCGCTGCTCGTGAAGGGCGTGCTGCGCGGGGACGACGCCGAGCAGGCGCGGAAGCGCGGGGTCGACGGGATCGTCGTCTCGAACCACGGCGGCCGCCAGGTCGACGGCGCGATCGCGGCACTCGACGCGCTCGTCGAGGTGCGCGAGGCGGTGGGGCCTGACTACCCGTTGCTCGTGGACGGCGGGATCCGCCGCGGCAGCGACGTGATCAAGGCGCTCGCGCTCGGCGCCGACGCCGTGATGATCGGCCGGCTCTACGCGTACGCCCTCGCCGCCGGCGGCTCGGCGGGCGTCGAGGCGCTCGTCCGCCAGCTCCTCGCGGAGGTCGACCTGACACTCGCTCTCTGCGGCGCGACCTCGGTCCGCGAGCTCGGGCCGTCCCTCCTCGACAGGCCCGTCCGTTGAACCGCGGTTCAAGACCGCGTTAGGCTGCCTCGGTGGACCTGCGCGACACGCCGGACGAGGCCGGGTTCCGCGAGGAGCTCCGCGCGTGGGTCGATGCGAACCTGCCGGCGGAGAAGCGCGGCGGCCGCGGCGGCGCGCAGCGGTTCGAGGATCCGTTCATCCGGGAGTGGAGCCGCAAGCTCTACGGGGCCGGCTACGCGGGACTGACCTGGCCGAAGGAGTACGGCGGCGCCGGCGCTCCCTACAGCTTCCAGGCGATCCTCTACGAGGAGCTCGCCGCCGCGCAGGCTCCGACGCACATCGGCGTGATCGGCCTCAGCATGGCGGGGCCGACGATCATCGCGCACGGGACGGAGGAGCAGAAGGCGCGCTACCTCCGGCCGATCCTCGCCGCCGACGAGATCTGGTGCCAGGGCTTCTCGGAGCCGGACGCGGGCTCCGATCTCGCGGCCGCACGCACGCGCGCCGAGCGCCGCGGCGACGTCTATGTGGTCGACGGCCAGAAGGTGTGGTCCTCCTTCGCGCACATCGCCGACTTCTGCATCCTCGTCACGCAGAGCGACCCCGACGCGCCGCGGTACCGGAACCTCACGTACCTGCTCGTCGACATGCACGCTCCCGGCGTGGAGGTGCGGCCGCTGCGCCAGATCACCGGCGAGGCGGAGTTCAACGAGATCTTCTTCGACGGTGTCGAGGTTCCCGTCGAGAACCGCCTTGGCGAGGAGGGCGAGGGCTGGCAGGTGGCGATGACGACGCTTCTGCACGAGCGCGCGACGCTCGGCTTCGCGCTCACGGCGACGCTCGACGCGCTCTTCGGCCGGTTGCTGGAGGAGGCGGCAGAACGGGATCCCCCGCCCCATGTGCGTGAGGCTCTCGCCCGCGAGTGGATCGAGCTGCAGGCGCTCCGCTACACGAACTACCGCGCCCTCGGTACGTACCAGCGCACCGGCGTTCCCGGCCCCGAGGGCTCGGGCGTGAAGCTGCGCTGGTCGGAGGCGAACCAGCGGCTGACGAAGCTCGCGCGCGAGCTGCGCGGGCCGTCGGGCATCCTCGACGACGGCTGGTGGAACCACCAGCAGCTCCGCAGCCGCGGCAACACGATCGAGGCAGGCACGTCGGAGGTCCTGCGCAACATCATCGCCGAGCGCGTGCTCGGGCTCCCGAGGTCGCGCTGATGGACTTCACGCTCAACGACGACCAGCTCGAGCTGAAGCAGGCGGCCCGCGCGTGGCTCGCCGACCACTTCCCGCTCGACCGCGACTGGGAGGACCAGGACGACCGCTGGAGCGAGCTCGAGGAGCTCGGCTGGCTCGACGTCGCGGAGGCGGGTCTCGGCTTCGTCGAGGAGGCGCTGCTGCTCGAGGAGACGGGCTACGTGCTCTATCCGGGGCCGTATCTCGCGCACGTCGCGGGCCAGACGTCGGCGATGGGCATGTCGTTCGCCGGCGACGGAGACCTGACGACCGTCGATCCCTCGCGGCCCGTGCGGCTCGCGGAGGGCGGCTGGACGTCCCACGAGACTCCGCGCTTCCACGCGGCGTGCGCGGCCGAGGCGCTCGGCATCGCCCAGCGGGCGCTCGACCTCGGCGTCGAGCACGCGAAGACGCGCCTCCAGTTCGGCAAGCCGATCGGCACGTACCAGGCCGTTTCCCATCCACTCGCGCAGACCTACACCGACGTCGAGCTCGCCCGCTCGCTCGTCTACTGGGCCGCGTGGTGCGTGGCGGAGACGGACGACCGCGCGGAGATCGCGGCCGCCGCGGCGAAGGCGTTCGCGGCCGAGGCCGCAGTTGCCGCTTGCGAGCGCTCGATCCAGGTGCATGCCGGGATCGGCTTCACGTGGGAGCACCCGTTGCACCGGTTCTACAAGCGGGCCCTCTGGCTCGAGGGCTTCGGCCAGCGGCCCGCCCAGCTCCGCGGCATGGTCGCCAACCTCTTGCTCGCGTGACGCTCGTCCGCTCCTCCGACCTCACGGACAAGGCGCCGTATGCCTACGCCGCGGTGACCCCTCCCGGCGCGCGCCTCGTCTTCACCGCGGGAGCGTGTCCTCTCGACGCGGCCGGCGAGACGGTCGCGCCGGGGGACATCGCGGCTCAGGCGGAGCAGGTCATGGAGAACCTTCGGATCGCTCTGCGCGCGGCCGGCGCGGACCTCGACGACGTCCTCAAGACGACCGTCTACGTCGCGAGCACCGACCGCAAGGATCTCGTGACCGCGTGGGACGTCGTCAGGCGCCACTTCGGCAGCCACGACGCGCCAAGCACGCTCCTCGGCGTCAGCGTCCTCGGCTACCCCGACCAGCTGGTCGAGGTCGAAGCAGTCGCGGCTGTAGGAGAATGAGCCGGATGGACGGGCTGATGATGGACTTCCCGCTGACGCTGACGCACCTGCTGCGCCGGGCGGAGTCGTTCTTCGGCGACGGGGAGATCGTCACGCGGCTCCCCGACAAGAGCTTCCACCGCACGAACCACCGCGAGGCGCTGCGCCGCGCACGGCAGCTCGCGGTCGCGCTGCGCAAGGCGGGTCTCGAGCGCGGCGACCGCGTCGCGACGCTCTGCTGGAACCACCACCAGCACCACGAGGCGTACTTCGGCGTCCCGTGCGGCGGCTTCGTCCTCCACACGCTCAACCTCCGCCTGCACCCGAACGACCTCAACTACATCGCGACCCATGCCGGCGATCGTGCCGTGATCGTCGACCGCGCGCTGCTGCCGCTGCTGGAGCAGTTCCGGGAGGGGACGCCGATCGAGCACGTCTTCGTGGTCGAGGACTCGTACGAGGAGCTGCTCGCGACCGCCGATCCCGACGAGTGGGAGGATCCAGGGCTCGACGAGAACGAGGCTGCGGCGATGTGTTACACGAGCGGCACGACCGGCCGCCCGCGCGGGGTCGTCTACTCGCACCGCTCCTCCGTCCTGCACGCGCTCGGCGTCGGAGCGAACAACCCCCTCGGGCTCGGCTTCGGCATCGACGACGCCGTCATGCCGGTCGTGCCGATGTTCCACGCGAACGCGTGGGGCTACCCGTACCTCGCGACGATGCAGGGCGCGAAGCTCGTCTATCCCGGGCCGCACCTCGATCCGGACAGCCTGCTCGAGAACATGGCGCAGGAGCGCGTGACCTGGGCGGCGGGCGTGCCCACCATTTGGATGGGGATCCTCGCGCGGCTCGACGCCGAGCCCGACCGCTGGGACCTCTCCGCGATGAAGGCGATGCTGGTGGGCGGCTCGGCGGTGCCCCGGGCGATGATCGCCGCCTTCGAGGAGCGGCACGGCCTGAAGATCTGCCAGGGCTGGGGCATGACGGAGACGTCGCCGGTCGCGTCCACGGTCGCGCTCCCGTACGACCTTGCCGAGGCCGACGCCGAGACGCGCTGGGACTACCAGGCGATGGTCGGGTTCCCGCTGCCGTTCGTGGAGATCCGGGTGCGCGCCGGCGACGAGGACGTGCCGTGGGACGGCGAGGCGATGGGCGAGCTCGAAGTGCGCGGCCCGTGGGTCGCCGCGAGCTATCACGACGCTCCCGAGACCGCCGACCGCTGGACGGACGACGGCTGGTTCCGCACCGGCGACATCGTCTCGATCCACCCGCGCGGCTTCATCCAGATCAAGGACCGCTCGAAGGACGTGATCAAGTCGGGCGGCGAGTGGATCTCCTCGGTGGAGCTCGAGAACGCGCTCATGGCGCATCCGGCCGTGGCCGAGTCGGCGGTGATCGCGGTGCCCGACGAGAAGTGGGGCGAGCGGCCGCTGGCGGCGGTCGTGCTCAAGGAGGACGCCGCGGCGACCGCCGACGAGCTGCGGGAGTTCCTCGCGCCGCGGTTCGCGAAGTGGTGCCTGCCCGACCGGATCGAGTTCGTGGCCGAGATTCCGAAGACGAGCGTCGGCAAGTTCCGCAAGACGGCGCTGCGCGAGCAGTTCGCCGGCGAACCGGCCCAGACGACTTGAAGGCAGCCGTCCTGCCGGCGGTCGACGCGCCGTTCGAGCTGCGCGATGTCCCGGATCCGGTGCCCCAGGACGGCGAGGTGCTCGTCCGCGTGCGGGCGGCCGGCATCAACTTCCTGGACGTCCTGATCCGGCGCGGCCGCTATCCGCAGATGCCGGAGCTGCCCGCGGTGCTCGGCTACGAGCTCTCGGGCGAGCTGGAGGACGGAGCGCGCGTGATGGCGATGGTCACGACCGGCGGCTATGCCGAGCTCGCCGCCGTCCCGCGGGCGTCGCTCGTGCCGCTGCCCGACGGCGCGTCGTTCGCCGAGGGCGCCGGCTTCGTCCTCACCTTCCTCACGGCGTGGGTGCCCCTGACGCGGCAGGTGCGGCTCGGCGAGGGTCAGATGGTGCTCGTGCACGCGGCGGCCGGAGGCGTCGGCACCGCGGCGATCCAGGTCGCGCGCGCGCTCGGCGCTCGAGTCGTGGCCGCGGTCGGCTCGCCCGAGAAGCTCGAGCTCTGTCGGGAGCTCGGCGCCGAGGAGGCGTATGTCTACGACGAGCTGCCGGACGACCTGCGGGTCGACATGGTCGTCGATCCGGTCGGGGGCGAGCTGTTCGAGGCAGCCGTCCCGCGGCTGCGGCCACTCGGCACGGTCGTCGCGATCGGCTACGCCGGAGGGCTCTGGCCCGAGCTGCAGCCGGCGCAGCTCGTCGGGCGCAACGTCGGCGTGCAGGGCGTCTACATCGGGCGGCTCCTCCGCCACGCGCCGGACGTCATCGCCGCCGCCACGCGCGAGCTGCTCGAGCTCTGGAGCAGTCGGAGGATCCGGCCGGTGGTCGGCGCGGAGCTCCCGCTCGCGGAAGTCGAGGACGCGCACGCACTCGTCGAGTCGCGGCGCAGCGTCGGGAAGGTCGTGCTCGTCCCATGAGGGCGCTCGTCACCGGCGGTCGCGGAGGGATCGGGAGCGCGATCTGCGAGCTGCTCGACGACGCGGTCGCGCTCGACCTCCCCGATTTCGACGTCGGCGATCCCGAGGCGTGGCGGTCGCTCGAGGGCGAGTTCGACGCCGCCTTCCTCAACGCCGGCACTGTCACCGCCTGCCAGGACGTCGCCGTCCTGACCGACGACGAATGGCAGAGCATCCTTCGCGCCAACCTCGACGGGGTCGTCTACGGGACTCGCGAGCTCGCGTCGCGGCTCATGCCGGGCGGCGGCTCAATCGTCGCCACGGCCTCCCTCGCCGGCCTCACCGCAACGCCGTTCGATCCCGCATACACGGCGACGAAGCACGGAGTAGTCGGCTGGGTGCGTGCGGCGGCGCCCGCACTCGAGGCGCGCGGTATCCGCCTCAACGCGCTCTGTCCCGGCTTCGTGGACACCCCGCTCGTTCAGGCAGAGCTGCGCGGGCGGCTCGACGTGCCCCTCATCGAGCCGGCGTTCGTCGCCGAGGCGGCGTTGCGCGTGCTCGAGGACGAGGAAACGGGACGCGCGTGGGTCGTGCAGCCGAATCGCGTCGAGCCGTTCCGCTTCCCCGGGGTTCCGGGACCGCGATGAGCCCGCGCTCACGCAAGCCGTGGGGCGAGTTCCCTCCCCCGGACCCGCACGTGTGGAACACGCTGCGCTACCGCGGCGTCGAGCAGGCCGACGGCCGCGCGGTGATCGAGTGGGACGCGACGCCCGAGTACAGCTTCCACGCGCCGAGCGGGCCGATCGTCCACGGCGGCATGGTCGCCGCCCTGCTGGACACCGCGATGGGCGGCGCCTGTTGGACGCTGATGACAGAGGACGAGGACTTCCTCACCGCCGACCTCCGCACCGAGTTCCACCGGTCGGCGAGGCCGGGGACGCTACGAGCGGAGGGCTGGGTCGTACAGCGGAACCGGCGCGTCGTGTTCTGCGCCGCCGAGCTCTACCAGGACGGCGAGCTCGTCGCGAGCGCCCGCTGCACCCAGATCGTGCGCGCGAACTCCACTTAAGAGACATGCCCAGGTAACAGATACCGAGCCAGGTCCGAACTGGGCAGATCGCCGCGCAACCATGCGACTGGGGCGGAACGGCCGTGGGCGAACGGGACACGTCTCGGTATCAGTTACCGAGACAGGGGCGAACGGGACACGGCTCGGTATCAGTTACCGAGACGTGTCCGACCAGCCCAGGCGCCGCTCGAGGTTCGCCTTCACCTCGGGCCAGTCGTCGTCGAGCACCGCGTACCACGCCGAGTCGCGCCGCTCGCCGCCGCGGACGACCATGTCCTTGCGGTGGATGCCCTCGAACTCCGCCGGCAGAGCCGCGAGCGCCGCCCGCGAGCGCTCGTTGGTCGACTCCGTCTTGAACGAGACACGCCGGTACCCCTCGTCCTCGATCGCATGCTTCAGCAGGAGGTACTTCGCCTCGGCGTTGGCGCCGCTCGACCACGCGTCGGGGACCAGCCAGGTGTTGCCGATCTCGACCGCCCGGTCGTGCGGCCGGTCGTTGCCGTAGCTCGTGTGACCGACGAGGCGGCCGTCGAAGTAGTGCGCGAAGCCCATCTGCACCGACGCATACCACTCGTCGAACCGCTCCATCGACTCGTGGGCGTTGACGCGCTGGAGCGCCCAGATCCGCGGGTCGCGCGAGATCGCGAACAGCTCGTCGTGATGATGTTCCGCGAGCGGCTCGAGCCGGACCCGCCGGCCCTCGAGGACTATGTGAAGCGCCAGCCGTCCCCCTCCGCGAACGAACGCAGGATGCGCCGCGCGACGACCGCCTTGTGCACCTCGTCGGGCCCGTCGTAGACCCGTCCGCCCCGCGCCATCCGCCACATCAGCGCGAGCGGCGTGTCGTCGGTGAGCCCGAGCCCGCCGTGCACCTGAATCGCCCGGTCGAGCACCTCGCCGAGCACGCGCGCGGCGAAGAACTTGATCAGGGAGATCTCGACGCGCGCCTCGTCGCCCTCGTCGAGGCGGTGCGCCGCCTGGATCGTCATCAACCGGCAGGCCTGGATGTCGGCAGCCGACTCGGCGATCCAGTTCTGGACGGTCTGCTTCTCGGCGAGCGTCCCGCCGAACGCCTCGCGCTCGAGCGCCCGCGCGCACATGAGCTCGAAGGCGCGCTGCATCTGCCCGAGCCAGCGCATGACGTGGTGGATGCGCCCCGGCCCGAGCCGCTTCTGGGCGATCCGGAAGCCGTCGCCGGGCTCGCCGAGCGTGTTCGCGAGCGGCACGCGAACGCCGGTGAAGCGCGTCTCGCAGTGCGTCCCCCAGCCGCGACCCTCGTGCCCCATCACCGGGATGCGCCGCACGAGCTCGTAGCCGGGCGTGTCGGTCGGCACGAGGATCATCGAGGCGCGCCGGTGCGGCTCGGCCTCGGGCTCGGTCACGACCATCACGACGCCGAACGCCGCGCCGTCCGCGCCCGACGAGAACCACTTGTGCGCGTCGATCACCCACTCGTCGCCGTCCCGCTCGGCGCGCCCGCGCAGGAGCGTCGGGTCGGAGCCTGCCACCTCCGGCTCGGTCATGCCGAAGAAGGAGCGCACCTCGCCGGCGACGAGCGGGCGGAGGAACCGCTCCTTCTGGTCGTCCGTGCCGTAGAGGTGGAGGATCTCTCCGTTGCCTGCGTCGGGCGCCTGGCAGCCGAAGATCAGCTGCGCGATGAAGCTCCGGCCGATCTCCTCGTTGAGGTCCGCGTACTCGAGGAAGCCGCTCCCGGAGCCGCCGGCCTCAGGCGGCAGGTGCGGGGCCCAGAGGCCCGCGTCCTTCGCCTGCTGCTGGAGCTCGCGCACGAGCGCATCCGCGGCCTCGTCCTCGGCCGTCAGCGCGCGTTCGTTCGGATAGACGTGCTCCTCCATGAACGCGCGCACACGCTCGCGCCGTTCCTCCACAGCGGCGATGATCGCAGACATGCGGGAGGCACTCGAAGCGGTGCTCGGCCCGATCTCCGAGCCGGTGCTGCTCCCGGGCGGGGCGTCGAAGGAGGCGTGGGCCGTCGACGCGGGCGGCGAGCGGCTGCTCGTGCGCCGCGCGGCCGGCGGCGTGATCCACCGGCACACGCTCTCGCTGCGGCACGAGTTCGAGGTGCTGGAGGCGGCGCACGAGGCCGGCGTGACGGTGCCGCGGCCGGTCGCCTACATCGAGGATCTGGACGGGCGAGAGGCGTTCGTCATGGAGCGGCTCGAGGGCGAGACGATCGGGCGCCGCATCGTCCGGGAGCCCGTGCCCGAGCAGCTGCCGACCCAGATGGCGGAGGAGCTCGCCAAGATCCACGCCCTCGCGCCCGAGCGGCTCCCGTTCCTCGAGGCCGCGACGATCGAGCGGCTCGTGGACGAGCTCGACGAGGTCGGCGAGCCCCACCCGGCGATCGAGCTCGGGCTCTGGTGGCTGCGCGAGAACCGGCCTCCGCCCCGGGAGCCCGTCGTCGTGCACGGCGACTTCCGGATCGGCAATCTCGTCGTGGACGAGAGCGGGCTCGTCGGCGTCCTCGACTGGGAGTTCGCCCACCTCGACGATCCCGCCCGCGACCTCTCCTTCTCGCTCGTGCGCGCCTGGCGCTTCGGCGCGGACGACCTCCGGCTCGGCGGGATCGGCGAAGTCGACCCCTACCTCGAGCGCTACAACGAGCTCACCGGATTCGACGTCCGGCCCGAGGAGCTCGACTACTGGGAGGTCGCGGGCAACGTCGGCTGGGCGATCGGCTGCCTCACGCAGGCGCAACGCCACCTGACCGGGCAGGACCGCAGTGTCGAGCTCGCCGTCCTCGGCCGGCTGGGCGCGGAGGTCGAGTACGAGATCTGTCACCTGCTCGAGAAGCAGGGCGTCGCGTGAGCGAGCGTCCGACGCCCGACGAGCTCGCGGAGGCGATCGAGGAGTTCCTCGCCGGCGAGGTCCTCCCCACCCTCGACGACCACCGTGCGCGCTTCCGGATGCTCGTGGCCCTGAACGCGCTCGGCATCGTGCGGCGGGAGCTGACGAAGCTGCCGCCCGCCGACGACGCCGAGCTGCGCGAGCTCGCGGCGCAGATCCGGGCCGGCGACGTCCCCGCCGGCACGCTCGCGCGCGTGAAGGCCGACGTCGCCGAGCGGCTGCTGATCGCGAGCCCTCACTACCTCGATCGCTACGAAGGCGAATCAGGACTCGATTCGGGGTGACGCACGGGCGTGTTCACCTCAAATCGAGTCTAAGCTCCCCTCGATGCCGGATCTGAGCGGCAAGGTCGCGATCGTCACGGGGGCCGGGCGAGGCATCGGCCGCTCCCACGCGCTGGCGCTCGCGAAGGCCGGTGCCAAGGTCGTGGTCAACGACCTCGGCGCCGGAATCGCCGGCGAGGGCTCGGACCTCGGCCCCGCCGAGCAGGTCGTCGCGGAGATCCGCGCAGCGGGCGGCGAGGCGTCCACGAACGGCGAGAACGTCGCCGATTTCGCGGGAGCCGAGCGGCTCGTGCACCAGGCGGTCGAGGAGTTCGGCCGGCTCGACATCCTCGTCAACAACGCCGGGATCCTCCGCGACCGGATGCTCGTGAACATGACCGAGGACGAGTGGGACGCGGTCATCGCCGTCCATCTCAAGGGCCACTTCGCGCCGACCCGCCACGCGGCGGCGTACTGGCGCGAGCGCTCGAAGGCCGGCGACGAGGTACGCGGCCGCGTCGTCAACACGGCGAGCCCTTCGGGCGTCTTCGGCAACGTCGGCCAGGCGAACTACGGCGCCGCCAAGGCGGGCATCGCGGGCTTCACGATCATCGTCGCGCAGGAGCTGCACCGCTACGGCGTCACCGTCAACTGCCTGGCGCCGAACGCCCGCACGCGCATGACGGAGGAGACGTTCCAGATGGACGCGCCACCCGAGGGCTTCGACCCGCTCGACCCGGGCAACGTCTCGGCCGTCGTCGTCGCGCTCTGCGCCGACGAGGCGCAGGCAATCACCGGCCAGGTCTTCCACGTCTGGGGCGGAGCCGTCAACGCACTCCGCGGCTGGAGCGCCGACGAGCTCTTCGCGGCCGACGCAGGGTGGGAGCCGGACGCGCTCCTCGCCGAGCTGCTCGCCCGCTTCCCGGACGGAGCCGCACCGCCGGGCATGCTCGCCGGGATGCAGTCCGCCGGCGGGCGCTCGCTGCAGGCGGCGGACTGAGGTGGCGCTGCTCGCGCTCGATCACGCTCGGCTCAGATTCGGCGGGATCGTGGCGCTCGACGATGTCTCCCTCGAGGTCGAAGATCACTCGATCGTCGGGCTGATCGGGCCGAACGGCGCCGGCAAGACGACTGCCTTCAACGCGATCACGCGTCTCTACCGGCTCGACTCGGGCGACGTCGTCTTCGACGGGCGCTCGCTCAAGCGCGTCCGGCCGAGCCGCGTGATCCGGCTCGGGATCGCGCGCACGTTCCAGAACCTCGAGCTGTTCCCCCGCATGACCGTCCTCGAGAACGTCCTCGTCGGTGCGCATCCCGCGACCCGGCTGCAACGCGAGCGCGAGCAGCGGCGCCACGCGCTCGAGACGCTCGCCGACGTCGGGATCGCCGACCATGCGGGGCGTCCCGCCGCCGGTCTGCCGTACGGGACGCTGAAGCGCGTCGAGCTCGCGCGCGCGCTCGCAAGCAAGCCGAGGCTCCTCCTCCTCGACGAGCCCGCCGGAGGCCTCAACCACGAGGAGGTGGACGAGCTCGTCGGGCTCATTCGCAGGCTGCGCGACGAGCGCGACCTGACGATCCTGCTCGTCGAGCACCACATGCGGCTGGTGATGGAGGTGTGCGAGCACGTGCACGTCCTCGACTTCGGCCGCACCATCGCCGCCGGCGCGCCCGCCGACGTGCAGCGCGATCCCGCGGTGATCCAGGCGTACCTCGGCGGAGAGCTCGCCGCATGACGGCACTCCTCGAGCTCGAGGACGTCGAGGCGCGCTACGGCCCCGTCCACGTGCTGCACGGGATCTCGCTCGCGGTCGAGGAGGGATCGGTCGTCGCCGTGCTCGGCCCGAACGGCGCCGGCAAGACGACGACGCTCCGCGCGGTCTCGGGCACGGTGCGGCGCTCGGGGAGCATCCGCTTCGCCGGCCGCCCGCTCAAGCGGGTCGGCCCCGACGGCGTCGCCCGGCTCGGGATCGCGCACGTGCCCGAAGGACGCGGCACGTTCTCGGAGCTGACCGTCTGGGAGAACCTCCGCCTCGGCGCCTACACCCGCCGCGGTTCGATCCAGCCCGAGCTCGAGCGCGTCTTCACCTATTTCCCCTGGCTCGCGGACCGGCGCCGGCAGCAGGCGGGAACGCTGAGCGGCGGCGAGCAGCAGATGCTGGCGCTCGCGCGGGCCTTCGTGCACAGGCCCAGGCTTCTGCTCCTCGACGAGCCGTCGCTCGGGCTCGCACCCGTGCTCGTGGCGGAGCTGTTCCGGATCGTGCGCGAGCTGAACGAGGACGAGGGCCTCACCGTCCTCGTCGTCGAGCAGAACGCGCACCTCGCGCTGCAGGCGGCCGACGCCGGGTACGTGCTCGAGGCCGGCCGCGTCGTGCTCTCCGGATCGAGCGACGAGCTCCGCGCCGACGACTCCGTCCGCCGCAGCTACCTGGGGTACTAGGGAGATGAGCGCCGAGACGTCTGCGATCGCCGGCCTCCGTGCCCGGGGCTGGGCGGTCGACCCGGGCGCCGTCACCGTCGCGCTCGTCCTCCTCGGCGCCGCGATCTTCCTCCTCATCGGCTGCCTGCGCAGCGCGACCTTTGCGCAGTACACCGTCCAGGGGATCGCGCTGGGCTCGGTGTACGGCGCGCTCGCGCTCGCGCTCGTTCTGGTCTACCGCGCGACGCACGTCATCAACTTCGCGCAGGGCGAGCTCGCGATGCTGACGACGTACATCGCCTACGAGCTGATGCTGAAGGGTCTCTCGTACTGGGCGGCCTTCGCCGCGACGCTCGCGATCGCCTTCGTGCTCGGCACGTTGCTGCAGGTCACGGTCATCCGGCCCGTCCAGCACTCGGTGATCGCGGTGGTCATCGTCACCGTCGGTCTCTTCATCCTCATCGACGGGATCGTCAACTGGATCTGGGGCGGCGACTTCAAGTCCATGCCATCGCCGTTCGGGATCGACTCGTTCAACGTCGGCGGCGTCGTGATCTCGCACCTCTACGTCGGGATGGTCATCGTCGTTCTCGCCTCCGTCGTGCTCGTCTGGGCGTTGTTCCGCTTCACGAAGCTCGGCCTCGGGATGCGCGCCGCCGCGCTGCGACCCGCGGCGGCGGCCCTGGTGGGCGTCCGCGTCGACTCGATGCTCGCGATCGGCTGGGGGCTCGCCGCCGTGCTCGGAGCGGTCGCCGGGCTGATGGCCGAGCCCTCGCAGATCTTCCTTTCCCCGACGCTCATGCAGCCGATCCTCGTCTACGCCTTCGCCGCGGCCGTCCTCGGCGGCCTCGAGAGCCCCGTGGGAGCACTCGTCGGCGGCATCGCGATCGGCGTCTCGCTGACGCTCATCGTCGGCTACGTGCCCCAGAACTACATCGGCACGGAGCTCCAGCTACCGCTCGCCTTCGCCGTTCTCCTCCTGATCCTCCTCGTGAAGCCCGCGGGACTGTTCGGGCGGCGGGAGGTGCGGCGCGTATGAGGCGGCAGATCCCTGCGCTCGCCTCGCTGCTCGTCGTCGCGGCCGTGCTCTGCGTCCTGCCGTTCGTCCTGAGCGACTACAACGTCTCGCTCGCCGCCCAGGTCGGCATCTTCTTCGTCGCAGTGCTCGGCCTCAACATCCTCACCGGCTACACGGGCCAGATCTCGATCGGGCACGGCGCGTTCATGGCCATAGGCGGCTACACGACGGCCGTGATGTCGCGCGACCATCACACGAACCTGGTGGTGACCATGCTGATGGCGTTCGCGATCTGCTTCGTCGTCGGCCTGATCGTCGGCCTGCCGGCGCTCCGGCTGTCCGGGGTCTACCTCGCTCTGGTGACCTTCGCGCTCGCGCTCTCGATCCCACAGATCCCGCTTCAGTACTCGACCTTCCTCGGTGGCGTCGGCGGCGTGCAGTCGACCGAGACCGTCAGCAACCTCTGGATCTACACGGCCGCCTGGACGTGCTCGGCCATCCTCTTCGTGCTCGCATGGCTGCTCCTGCGCGGCCGCCTCGGGCGTGCCTTCCGCGCGGTCCGCGACAGCGAGATCGCGGCTGTGGCGTCCGGGGTCGAGCTGCCGGTCTACAAGACGCTCGCGTTCGGGATCTCGGCGGCGTACGCCGGTGTCGCGGGATCGCTGTTCGTGCTCGCGACCAACGGCTTCGCCCAGCCGAGCGAGTTCGACCTCTTCCTCTCGCTCGAGCTCCTCATCGGTGCCGCCGTGGCCGGGCTCGGCTCGCTGTGGGGAGTCCTCGCGGGCGCAGCGTTCGTGGGGCTGCTGCCCCAGGTCTCGACGAGCGTGCCGCTGATCGGTGCGCAGCACGGCCGCGACGTCGTCTTCGGAGCCGCGGTCATCCTCGTCATGCTCCTGCTCCCCGACGGCTTCGCGGGCCTGCTCGCGAGAATTCGACGCCTCGCCCGAGCTTGAACCGCGATTCAATCTCAATCAAACTGGTGCGCAAAACGTCTCAACTGACACACTCGAAATCGGAGGGCGCGATCGATGCCTGTCAACCGTAAGAAGCTCGCCGCACTGGTCGTTGCGGTTCTCGCCACAACCGCGGTGGCCGGCTCGGCTGCCGCCTCGCACACGGGCACCCCCGGCGTGACGAAGAGCCAGATCGTGATCGGCGGGACGTTCCCGTACACCGGCCCGGCGGCGCTGTACAAGACGATCCCGGCGGCCGAGCAGGCGTACTACGCCTACGTCAACGCCAAGGGCGGCGTCCACCACCGCAAGATCGTGGACAAGACGCTCGACGACTCGTACAACCCGGCCCAGACGGTGCCGAGCGTGAAGCAGCTCGTGGAGCAGGACCACGTGTTCGCGATCGTCGGGAGCCTCGGCACCGCACCCGGCCTGTCGACCTGGGACTACCTCAACAAGCGCCACGTCCCACAGGTGCTGCTCGCCACGGGCGACGCGTACTGGGGCAACTGCGTCCACCACAAGTGCCAGGGCTCGACGAAGCCGTGGACGATGGGCTGGCAGCCGGACTACCCGGGTGAGGCGAAGCTGTACGCGAAGTACATCCTCAAGCACAAGCCGAACGCGAAGATCGGTGTCCTCTACCAGGACGACGCCTACGGCAAGAACTACCTCGCGGGCCTGAAGACCGGGCTCGGCTCCCACACGAGCCAGATCGTCGATGCGCAGTCCTACAGCGTCACCGACTCCGGGCCTGTGATCGGTAGCCACGTCGTCCACATCGCCAAGAGCGGCGCCGACGTGTTCGTGATCTTCGCGACGCCGAGTGCCGCGATCACCGCCCTCGTGGTGGAAGGGCAGATCCCGGGTTGGAACCCGTTGACCTTCAACAACAACGTCTCGGCCAACCGCATCTTCATGCAGCTCGCTGCGTCGAAGGGCGCGAACGTCAACGGAGTCCTCTCGACCACCTACGTCGCGAGCCAGACCGCGCAGCCGAACCTGCCGGGGATGAAGCTCGCGAAGAAGATCATCCACAAGTACGCGCCGGGCGGGGTGGGCAGCCTCGACCAGCAGTTCGCGTCGGGCGACAACAACCTCGTCTACGGGCTCGCCGTGGGCTGGACGTTCGTCGACGCGCTCAGGCACTCGGGCCAGAACCCGACCCGCAAGAGCCTGATGCGTGCGCTGCGCAGCATGAACGAGACGAACAATCCGTTCATCTATCCGGGGATGGTCGTCAAGACCTCCAAGAAGCGGACATTCCCGATGGAGCAGCTGATCTTCGAGAAGTGGGCCGGCGGCGCCGCCGGTGACTGGAAGACGTCCGGCAAGATCCTCAACAGCGGGCACTAGCACGGTCCGCAGCACCGGTTCACGAGGGGGAGCTTCGGCTCCCCCTCGCCGTCTCAGGTGAGCTGCGCGGCGTCCGTGACCGGGGCCTGGCAGGCGAAGCGCTCGCACACGTAGACGGCCGGCTCGCCGTCGACGAGCGTCTTGCCGTCGAGCAGCGGGACGTCGTCTGCCGGGCCGAAGGCGACCACCGCGTTGGGGTCGAAGCCCCGTAACGCCGCCCGCGCGACCGCGGAGTCGGGCCCGCCGACGATCGCGAGCTCGCGCGGCGGCGAGAGGTGCAGGTCGAGGGCGCAGAGCGCCCAGCCGAAGGCGGCCGGCGCGCGCGGGAGCAGGTCGCGGACGAGACGCAGCGCACCGACCGCCGCGCGCTCGAGCTCGTCGTCCCCCCAGATCCGCGCGAGCCGCAGCAGGACGAACGCGAGCATCGAGCTGCCCGACGGCGTCGGGTTGTCGTCGAACGCCTTCTGCCGCGCGACGAGCTGCTCGCCGTCGGCCGGCGCGAGGAAGAAGCCGCCTCGCTCCGGGTCGCCGAAGAGCTCGACCGCGGCGACCGCGAGCCGCCGCGCCTCGCGCAGCCAGCGGAGGTCGCCGGTCGCGACGTGCAGCTCGTAGAGCCCGTGGGCGACGTTCGCGTAGTCCTCGAGGTAGGCGGGGAACTTCGCACGGCCGTCCCGCAGCGTCCGCCACAGCGGATCGACCGCGAGCAGCTCCCCCAGCTCGCACGCGGTCGCGAGCAGATCCGGACGGTCGAGGCGTCGCGCTCCCTCCGCCAGCGCCGCGAGCGCGAGCCCGTTCCAGGCGGCGATGACCTTGTCGTCCAGGGCGGGCTGCGGTCGCCGGTCACGGGCCTCCAGCAGCCGCCCGCGCGTCTCGTCGTCGAGCTCCCCGCGCACGATCGAGCGTCCGTGCTCGAAGGGCTGCAACAGCTCGGGCGGCGCGCCCTCCTCCGCCGTCCACGTGTACGTGAGCCCCTCGACCCCGTCGGTGTCCGCGTCCTGCGACGACGCGAAGCCGCCTTCCCCCAGGCGTAGCTCGCGCACCATGTAGTCGAGGGTCTGCTTTGCGACGATGCGGTAGCGCTCCTCCCCGGTGAGCAGCCAGGCGTGGAGGTACGCGGGCACGAGGAGCGCGTTGTCGTAGAGCATCTTCTCGAAGTGCGGCACGAGCCACTGTGCGTCGACGGAGTAGCGGTGGAAGCCGCCGCCGACGAGGTCGTACATGCCGCCGGCGGCCATCCCGTCGAGCGTCAACCGGACCGGCTCGAGCGCACCGCGCCGCAACAGGAACTCGAGCACTGACGCCGGCGGGAACTTCGGCGCGTGGCCGAAGCCGCCCCAGCGCGGGTCGAGCTGGGAGAGCAGGCCGCGCTCGGCCTCCGCGAGCAGCGCCTCCGTGAGCGGCTCCCGCGACGGCTCGATCTCGGCTGACCGCCGCAGCGCGCCGACCAGAGCCTCGGCCTGCGCCGCCACGTCGTCCGGCCGCTCCCGATAGGCGTCCGCGACCGCTCGCAGCACCTGCCGGAACGCCGGCATGCCGTGTCTCGGCTCGGGCGGGAAGTACGTGCCGCCGTAGAACGGCTCGCCGTCCGGCGTGAGGAAGACCGTGAGGGGCCAGCCGCCCTGGCCGGTCAGCGCGACGACCGCGTCCATGTACACGGCGTCGACGTCCGGCCGCTCCTCACGGTCGACCTTGACGTTGACGAAGAGCTCGTTCATCACGGCCGCGGTCGCTTCGTCGTCGAACGACTCCCGCTCCATGACGTGGCACCAGTGGCAGGCGGAGTAGCCGATGGAGACGAGCAGTGGCTTGCCTTCCGCACGGGCGCGGCCGAGGGCCTCCTCCCCCCACGGCTCCCAGTCGACCGGGTTGCCGGCGTGCTGGAGGAGGTAGGGGCTCGTCTCCTGCGCGAGCCGGTTCATCGGGGTAGCGTAGGCGCCGATGAGCACCCTGCCCGGCGGCACCGTCACATTCGTCTTCACCGACATCGAGGGCTCGACCCAGCTGCTGCAAGAGCTCGGCGACGAGGGCTACGGCCGCGTCTCGAGCGACCACCGCCGCCTGGTGCGCGAGACCTTCGGCGCGCGCAGCGGCACGGAGATCGACACGCAGGGCGACGCGTTCTTCTTCTCCTTCCCACGGGCGCGCGACGCGGTGGCGGCGGCGGTCGACGCGCAGCGCGCGCTCCGCGACCACGAGTGGCCGGACGGGAAGGAAGTCCGGGTGCGGATGGGCGTGCACACGGGCGAGCCGCAGGTGGGCGAGGAGGGCTATCTCGGCCTCGACGTCGTGCGTGCCGCGCGCATCTCGGCCGCCGGGCACGGCGGCCAGATCCTCATCTCCGAGACGACTCGCGCTCTGCTCGGGAACCAGCTCCCGGAGGGCGTCGCCGTGCACGACCTCGGGCAGCAGCACCTGAAGGACGTCCAGCACGAGCACATCTACGAGCTGACGATCGACGGACGCTCGCTCGCGGGCAGGCCGCTCAAGACCCAGACGCCGCAGTCGAAGCAGGAGGACATGGCGGCGCGCATGGAGGAGCGCATCAACTCCTTCGTCGAAGGTCAGATCGAGTCGGCGATGGAGAAGATGCTGAAGAAGCGTCAGCGGGAGTAGCCGACGAGGGTCGAGTGGCGGCGGAAGCCGATCGACTCGTAGAGCCCGCACGCCTCGTCCGAGACGCAATAGACGATCGCCTGCTTCCCGCCCTCCTCGTGCCAGCGGCGCAGCGCGAAGGTGCAGACGGCGGCGCCGAGGCCGCGCCTGCGGAAGTCCTCGCGCACGCCGACCGGCTCGAGCTCGCCGACCCCGTTCTCGTCGTCCGGCCAGAGCAGGCAGTAGGCGGCGAAGCGGCCGTCGGGCGCCTCGACGACGCAGTCGAGGGAGGCGCGATAGGGCCACGACGCCTGGACGTTCGCGAAGCTGGACTCGGTGAGCCGCGACGGCGCCCAGACGTCTTGATGGACGGCGACGCGCTCGGAGAAGTCGGCGTCCTCCATCGTCCGGAACCGGAAGCCCTCGGGGAGCGGCGGGACCCCGGGCGCCTCGGGCACGTCCCGGGCGAGGAAGTGCATGACCGAGCCCTGACGGGTGAGCCGGATGTCTGTCTGGTTGGTGAAGCCGTGCCGCTCGAGCGCCGCACGTACCTCGCCGTCGTCCTCGAAAGCGGCCGAGGTGCGCGCTTCGGGGTCGGCGAGGATCTCGTCGAGCAGGTCGAGCCGGTCGCGCCGGACGTCGAAGTCGAGCAGCCCGCGATCGCCCTTGAGCCACGACCAGGCCACGGTTCGACCCCCGTCCTGCCAGATCCGGAACTTCCACTCGTCCTCCCGCCCCTCGTGCTGGCGCAACCCCCACGTGACGTCGCCGATGTGCCACTCCGCGCGCACGCCGAGCTCGCGCCGCTGCTCGAGAGCGAGCTCGTGCATCGCTGCGATGATCTCCGGCGTGAGTCGCACGTTCGAGGAGTTGGAGGTCGGGGCGGTCTACCGAAGCCGCTTCGGGCGCACCGTACTGGAGGCCGACAACGTCTGGTTCACGCTGCTCACGCTGAACACGAACCCGATCCACTTCGACACCGAATACGCGGCGACGACGGAGTGGGAACGGCCGCTCGTCGACTCGACCTTCACGCTCGCGCTCGTCACTGGCCTGTCCGTCGCGGACGTGTCCGAGCGCGGCGTCAATCTCGGCTGGCGTGAGGTGCGCCTGCCGGCGCCGGTCTTCGCGGGCGACACGATCCGCGCCGAGACCGAGGTGCTGGAGAAGCGCGAGTCGAAGTCCCGGCCGGGCTTCGGCATCGTCACCGTCCGCACGCGCGGCCTCAACCAGCGCGACGAAGCGGTGATCGAGTTCGAGCGCTCGATCATGCTGCCGCTGTGATCGAGACGGAGCGGCTGCTGCTCCGGCGGCCGACGGAGGCGGACGTCG
>Ga0207657_10000723_pt1 | contig 35084 bp, 41 predicted proteins | sample KBSC33metaG_FD_184316 | JGI IMG/M metagenome (GOLD analysis project Ga0207657, IMG submission 184316) | Corn rhizosphere microbial communities from Kellogg Biological Station, Michigan, USA - KBS C3-3 metaG (SPAdes) (version 2) | ecosystem: Host-associated > Plants > Roots > Rhizosphere > Soil ...
ATTTCCTCTCTCTGCAAAACCGAAATCCCATCTTCCTTTCCCCCTCTTAAGAGAGGCCCCAGGGCCGCGTGCCGCGGACTAAATAGAGCGCTCTAGTCCCCGACTCCCGCCAGCTTCACCGCCATCTCCGCGATTTCCTCGGCCGCTTCTGGATGCGCCAGCGCACGTGCCGCCCCCGCCATCTTCTTCACTCGCGCCGCATCCGTTAGTAGCGCTTTCACGTCCGCAATCAACCGGTCGGGCGTCAACAAATTTTCCTCAATCATCAATGCGGCGCCTTGCCGCACCAGCGCCTGGGCGTTGCGTTTCTGATGGTCGTCAGCGGCTCGCGGGAATGGGACGAAGATCGCGGCCTTGCCCGCCGCCGTGATCTCCGCTACGGTGCTCGCTCCCGAACGGCAAATTAGCAAGTCGGAACGCGCAAAGGTCCCCGGCATGTCGTCGATAAAGGGATAAACTTCGGCCGAGCCGCCCGCCGCCAAGTATGACGCTTGCGCTTCATTATAGTCGCGCTCTCCGGTCTGATGGATCATGTGCAGTCCCGGAATCTGAGCGCGCAGCGCGGGCAGTGACTGAATCACAGCCTGGTTGATCGCGTGCGCCCCCTGGCTTCCGCCGAACACCAGAAGCGTGGGTTGATGATTGTGCTGCGCCTCGTCGAACCTTTCGAAAAAAGCATGGCGCACCGGCACGCCGGTGACTTGGTAGCGCCGGAAGTATCTTCCTGTCTCGGGAAAATGAACCGCTGCCCCCGACACCATGGGCGCAACCACCCGGTTGGCGAATCCTGGAACGAAGTTCGGTTCGAAAGCGAGCGTCGGAACGCCTGTCATCGCCCCCGCAAACATGGCCGGGCCCGAAGCGTATCCTCCTACACCGATCATCACATCAGGACGGAACTCAGAGATGATCGCGCGCGATTCCCAAATAGCACGCGGCAACGCAAAAGAAGTCTTTAGCCGCGTAGCCAAGCTGACATTCTTCAGAGCGCCCACTTCAACCAGTTTCAGTTGGTAACCAGCGGCGGGAACTAACCTGTTCTCAATACCACGGGCGGTGCCGATGAACAACACCTCGGCCCCATATTGCTCCTTCAAGGCGTGGGCGATCGCCAGTGCGGGTATGACGTGTCCGCCCGTTCCGCCCCCCGCCAGAATTGCGCGCATGCACTGAATATAAATGGATCAGCGGCGGAAGATTACTCCTGAAAACAATCGGGAGGACACGACCGCGTGTCCGTCGATCAAGGATTGTCTGCTCTGGTAAAAATTATCATTCCGACGAGCGGAGCGACGACGAATCTGCTGTTCGTCGGCGCCGTGGAAAAGCGGCCGCTTGCCTCCGCGCAAGAGCGCTGCTTACCTGCCTGTGAAGAGCGGGCGCTTGCCCGTGGAAGAGCGATAGTTGCCCGGCGTGGAAGAGCGGCGCTTTAGCGCCGCGTAAGCGACGACAGCACGATCGGGCTTTAGCCCCTGACCTTCAAACTGACCGGACCCGCGCTTCCCACCGCCCTCAGGCGCGCGCATCACCGCCACTCACTAGATTTCGCTCGCCCTGTTTCAAGAGTCACGACGGGACCCCGCGACGAACGCTCGTCACAAATCCCGTTCCAAACCCCAGCAGAACGGCGGCGGTTAGCAATTGCCACGTCGTAAAGCTGGAGCTGCGTCTCCCCAAAGAGTGCGCCAGAAGGCTCTGCCCCTCGCCTCCAAAGAAAATGAGCAAGGCAACGACCGCAATGAACCCGACAAACGCGCCGAGTATGCCATGCTGGAGCGGCGTAACTAGAGCCTCGCCCGTCTCTTCCTCGGTAAAGCCGCGCACCGCCGCTCGGAACGACACCCAGGCGATATAAATTCCAATCGCTGCGAGGAAAATCGACGGATAATGAAAGCGGCGCACAGGAACTGCCATCGCGCTGATGCTGAGCCCGGCGATGGCGGCAAAGCATGTTCCAGTGGCGGCGCTGATGACAATGATCAGAACCTGCGCACCTTTCAAGAAGTACCTCGCTCTACGCGATATCGTGCTGCGGCATTGTCATCATAAGCTTTTGTTCTCTGATCCGCCCACTCAGGAAATGGGGAGTTGTAGGCGGTAGCTGGCCGGCTAACCGTGTTCGCCGGGCACACGGCACGATTCAAGCTGGGCAGCGCATTTCGGAGATTGGCTCCGAGATCTGCTCGAGAATAAACTCCGCTCGGCCCTCAGGTGCGGTCCGGGGCAACTCAACTACTTCGTATCCGCACTCCTGGTATACCTCAAGTATCTGATCGCATGTCCGCTGGGCTTCTGCAAAGTCCTGCTTCCGTTCCTGATCTGTCGCATAGATCTCTTTCCATGCGGGGGCGAAGAAAACCCGACGGGCATAACGGTAGTCGGAGCACGCGCTCTGAATGGCGCTCAGATCTTCCAGGCCAATCAGCCTTGCATAACCTAACGTGTCCGGAATACCACGGTCAGCGAAGGTCACCTGCGAACTTGACGCATGCCGCTTGTACGACTCAATCGATTGCTCCAACATGAGCTTTGTATAGAGTTCCCGATCGTCCCATGGCAGCGCTCTGCCTCCGGACCTCACCTGCTCCTGGATGATTTGACGCGCGACTTCAGGAGCGTACGGAAACCCAAGCTTCTCCAGTTCGAGCAGCACCGTCGTCTTGCCGCAGCCCGGTCCGCCAGTCACCACAAACAAGTTCGGACTATCCATGCTGCTTGTAATCCTCTGTTCTGAATCCCGCTCTTCTCAAATCACGAAGCTGCGTGAACTGCCGTGGAAGAGCGGCCCTTCAGGGCCGCGTTCACGACGCAATACGTTGAGGGCCTTCAGGCCCTGCTTCTTTGCCTTCATCACCCTAGTCTGCGGCCGCGGAATATTCCGGCTCGCCACTTCTTCGCCTCGATACCTGATGATCAGAGGCTGGATGCTCGTGCATTGGATCGCGCTCCGCCCGGTTTACCAACGCAACTCCTGACAATATTATGGCCGTCGCCACCAGCGTCATGATGCTCACCGCTTCACCCGCGAAGAGCCAGCCTACGAAAACGGCGACTACCGGATTCACATAGGCGTATGTTGAATTGCGGGTCGGCGAACTAACCTGGTGCAGCCAGGTGAATGCCGTGAACGCAACCAGCGATCCGAAGATAGTTAAGTACGCGAGAGCCAAACCAGACTTCAACGTCACCGCGGACAGATGAAGACGTCCTGCCTCTCCCGTCATAAGTCCGACCACACAAAGCAGAACCCCGCCGGTCATCATCTGCATCGCTGACGACAAACTCGATGACGAAGGCAGCCCGGCTCGCTGTGTGTACATGGTCCCGACCGCCCATAGCAACGAGGCGAGCAACACCACTGCAGCGCCAAGCAGACTTAATCCGCCTTGCGAGTGAAACGCAGTGGGCCCAATCAGGACAGCGACTCCAATGAAACCAAGCACTAATCCGGCAATCACCTTGCGCGATAGGTTGCGCTTCTTACCCATCAAGGGCGAGAGCACCACGATCCACAAAGGCAAGGTCGCGCACAACAGGGCCGCTAATCCCGACGGCACTTTCTGTTCCGCCCAGGCCAACGTTCCGTGACTGCCCAGAAAAAACAGCCCACCAGCGATTGCAGCGTTCCTCCAATGAATTCTTATCGGCGCAGGTGTGCCGCGGAATCGCAACCACGCGTACAACAGACTGCCTGCGGTGAAGTGCCGCGCCGCCATCATCAGCAGTGGCGGAATACTTTCTACGGCATACCGAATCGCGAGGTAGGTGGATCCCCAAATCAGGTAAATGGCGGCGAAGGCCAACACCAGGCTTACGGTCGAGACACGTTGCTGGCCGCGACTAACCGCGTGCTTGCGGCCATCCGCCTGGTTAACGGCGGGGCCACCCACGTTCAGGATTTGGCCATCTCGTAAAAGCATGCGAATTTGGGTGCCACGTTCGGAATACATTGTATCTAACCACCTAAGTATAGTAAAGTGGTTATAGATCGTTGTTTCTAACCTGTCAAGCCATTTTTGACGGTTATTTTCCTGTATTTTGGGCGTTTCGGGACGTACATCCGTTTCGCCAGATGTGCGGGAAACACTTGCGAATTCGATGTCAGCATTGGTCAAAGATATTCACTTTCAATTTGTTGCGGGACACCCGTGCCTCGATTTCGCGAACACCGTCGATAATCGCGGCTCGGCGAACGCGACCGAATTGATCCCAACCTATGCGCACCTCGCGGAATTCGCGAAACAATGCGGCGTCTTTCCTCCGGATGAGATCAACGAAATTGAAAGCTTAGTACGAGGCGCCCCCCAGGTGGCAGAGCTCGAACCCGCGGGTCCGATCCGGCTGCGAGAGCTCATCTACGAAATCTTTTCCGGAGTTGCGCACAACAAGGCGCCTGCGCCCGCACGACTCGCCCAATTCAACCAGTTCGTGAAGGAGGCGGTTCACTACCGCACCTTGGTCGCGCAAGAGAATGGTTTTCGTTGGAAGTGGGTCGACTACAAGCGGGAGTTCAAGGTTCTGTGGTTCCCGTTTGCATGGGAAGCCGCGAATCTGCTCGCGTCGGACGATCTGAAGTTCGTGCGCGAATGCGCCTCGCCTGGATGCGCATGGTTGTTCCTCGATAAGAGCAAAAGCCATAGCCGCCGCTGGTGCGACATGAAAGTGTGCGGCAACCGAAGCAAGGCGCGAAAGTTTTACCAGCGAAGTAAAGCGCAGGGGTAAGTTAAAGAATAAGAAGTACGAAGTACGATTTACGAGGTACGATTTGCGAAAAACGTTAATCCGTGAATCGTCCTTCGTACCTCGTCATTTTTTTTACTTCGTCAATCATCCTTCATACCTCGTCAATTTTTTGCTTTCTCAATCTTTCCCCTCTTGCAAAATGCAGTAGTGAGTTGCAAAACGCAGTGGCGCTACGGCCTTCCGTAACTTCATGGAAATCAGCTAACCCCTTCCGGTTCAATCAACCGCAGCACCAACCCTAGTTGCCCCCGACGTGCACTTAGCACCAGCGAGGCAGTGGAGGAGCCAAGCGCTCGTCACTCGCCCGAGGAGGAATTGTGTCGATACTCTTCGTGTTGCTGATGTTTCTGCTGATCCTGACGGTGACCTACTTCCGCGGGCGAAAAGAATTGCCGGCGCAGCCCGAAGCATGGGCCGTGCCGAAAGCGCCTCGCATGGAGCGCGAGTACGGATTCTCGATCCCGCAGGGTTACAGCTTTCATCCGGGACACACCTGGGTGATGCGCGAGGCCGGCGAGGACACGCGAGTAGGGCTCGACAGTTTCGCCGCCAATCTGCTGGGTAAGGTGGAGCAGATTGATGTTGTAGGCACGAACCGCTGGGTGCGCCAGGGCCAGAAGATCATGACGGTGAAGAGCGGCGACGTATTGGTCGAGATGCTCTCGCCCATCGAAGGCGTGATAACCACCGTCAACCGCGATGTCATTGACGACCCGACTTTGGCGACACGAGATCCCTACAAAGATGGGTGGATCGCGATGGTCAAGTCGCCGGACTTTGTCATCAACAGCAAAAACCTGGTGCAAGGGCCCATGGTCGCCCCCTGGATGCAGAACAACGTTAGCCGCTTGAACGCCATGGTGACCGAGTCGGGTCCCATGCTGGCGCAAGACGGCGGGCAACCCGTGAGCGGCGTTTTATCGCGGGTCGCAGCCGACGTACGGGAAAAGTTAATTAAGGAGTTCTTCCTGAACTGAGCGCCCGCGTGTGCCGGGCGGAGGAGATGTCATGGAACGCAGCAAGGCGATGCTCGTCGACATTACGAAATGCATCGGATGCCGGGCGTGCGAACAAGCGTGCAAGGAAATTCATGGGTTCCCCAAAGAATCGGAGACTCACCTTTCCACGACCGCTTACACGGTAGTCGAAGACCACGGCGATCGCTACGTGCGCCGACTGTGCATGAACTGCCAGGACCCGGCGTGCGCATCGGCGTGCCTGGTTGGCGCGCTCAAGAAAACCTCGCTTGGTCCCGTCACCTACGACAAGTCGAAGTGCATGGGATGCCGCTACTGCCTGGTGGCATGTCCATTCAATGTTCCGCGTTACCAGTGGTCGAAGCTGGCCCCCTACGTAACCAAGTGTGACATGTGTTACGAACGCCAGGCCAAGGGACAGCCTCCGGCGTGTGTTGAGGCGTGCCCCGCGGAAGCGTCGATCATTGGCTGGCGCGACGAGATTCTTGAAGAGGCCCAGCGCCGCGTGCTCAATGACAACAAGTACGTGAAGCAGATCTACGGCAGCCATGAAGCCGGCGGCACATCGGTGTTCTTTATCTCCGATGTTGCGTTCGAGAAGCTTGGATTCATAGCTGCTCCGAAGCATGCGCTCCCGACGCTCACGGCGAATGCCTTGGGGGATGTACCCACCGTCGTCATGGTTGGTGGTGCCATGTTGTCGGGTCTGTATTGGATTACGCAACGCCGCGCATTGGTGGCCATGGCGGATGCGCAAAAGAAGAAGGAGAGGAGCTAGGCCATGTTGGAATCAAGTGAGAAACAAGAAGCTCGGGGGCTGAAACCCCTTTCTTCCGCGACCGACAGCGGCATGGCCAAAGCCATGCCCTCCCACTCAGATCGAGCCATGTCTTCGGAGGCTGATCGCGCCATGCCCTCGCGAGCTCACGCGATGGATCGCGGAGGGGAGGGGGAGGATGAAGCCTCACTATTCTCGGTTAGAAGGTGGATCGCGCAGATTACTTTGTGGCGCGTGATTGTGGCACTCATCTTCGTTGCTGGAGCGTATGCCACGTATGCGCGGTTCGCGCTGGGTTTCGCGGCATCGACCAATCTCACCGATCCGCAGCCTTGGGGACTGTGGGTCGGATTGGGTACGCTCTGCGGTGTGGGATTATCAGCCGGGGGCTTCGCGATCGCAGCCGCAGTTTACCTGCTGGGCTTTGAGCGCTACCGTCCGTTGTTGCGCACGGCCGTCACAGTTTCCTTCCTCGGCTATCTTTCGGTCATGGTGGGAATGATGTACGAACTGGGATTGCCATGGAGGATCTGGCATCCCATCGTGATGTGGAATCGGCACTCAGTTCTGTTCGAAGTTTCCTGGTGCGTGATGCTTTACAGCACCGTACTCGCGCTGGAATTCTCGCCGGCGCTGGTCGAGAAGATTCCCTGGAAACGCGCACGAGAATGGTACTTGAAATGGCACCACGAAATCCTGATTGGGCTAGTGCTGGTGGGAACGGTGCTCTCGTCTCTGCACCAATCCTTTCTGGGAGGCTTATACCTGCTGACGGAAGGCAAACTTGATCCGCTGTGGTACAGCCCTTATTTGCCCAGCCTGTTCTATCTGTCCGCGATTCCTGCCGGATTGGCGGCCACGATGATCGCGATCTACCTGAGCGTCCGCTCGCTCGATGTGAAGGTCGATCTTGGCATCCTCAGCGAAGTGAGCCAGGTGATTGCGCCCATGCTCATCATTTACGCACTTTTCCGGGGAGTGGACTTGTTTACGCACGGTGGCTCGAAATACCTGCTCACGTGGCGCGAGGAGACAATCTCCTTCTGGGTAGAGATTGCGTTGTTTGTCTTCGCACCCGTGATCCTGCTGAGCCGGGAGAAGATACGAAACAATCCGTTGTATTTGTACTGGACTTGCTGCCTGGTGGTCATGGGCTTTATGGCTAACCGGCTGAACGTCTCGATCACCGGGCTGCAGGCCAGTTCCAGGATCTACTATGTTCCGAAATGGACCGAATTTGCCTTGACGCTCGCGACTATCACTGCGGCGGTGCTGGCTTTCCGCTACGCTGTGATGTATCTGGAGATTTTGCCCAAGTCCCCGCAGCGGCCGAGGTGGATGGTCAAAAGCGCCGCGGCGGATGCATAAACGTCCTGAATCCATCCACCTTAACCCCCGGAGGCCGGACACCTCCGGGGTTGTTATTTTGGGGGAACACGTCGGATACAGTCAAAATGAGTGAAGAGCTGACAAGGAATGTGGATCGAAATTAGTTTACTTCGCCGGGTTGGGCAAAAACTTTCGAAAAACGTGTAATGGTTCACCGCTGCCTAAGAGTTTTGTTTCTCCATTTGCGTAATTGAAGCTCCAGGTTTCTTCTTTCTTCGTGCAGCGTTTGGCGATCGGTACGTCCGCTTCACTTTCCTCGGGTTCCAGTGCTGTCGAAAGTCTTGCTCGAACCAGAATTACGACATTCTTGTCTGAGCTGAATCCTGCATCGGTGATGCGAAAAGCGCATTGCTTGTTCTCGCGATTCTGCAGCAGCGAGTCCAAGGGAGGCTCGTACACCTCACCAGTCTCACTGTCGATAGCGAGGATCTGTTGCGAATCGGGTGCATCGGAACCGTATTGCCACTGTTCCGCTTGCACCAGGACCATACGGGAACCTGGCGCCCAGCCCAAAATCTTCATTCCATTCTCCACGCTATCGCGCTTGGGCGGAATCAGGTACACGACGCGATAGGGACTATTTCCTTTGGCTACCCACAGCCTGCTGGTGTGCAGGCAGCCAAGGTTGCCTTGCACGTATACCTCGACGTAAGCACTCCATTTCTCATCTTCAGATACGGCCACTGGACTGAGCACGCGTTCCGGCTTGTCGTTTTCGGTGCAGTTGACGAAGAGTGTGTCCTCGGAAGAGCGGCTCACGACTGCCGGTGGGGATTCCTGTCCGGCGCGAGCTAGCGTGCCGTGAATCAGTACAGTGCAGAAGGCTACAGCGGTGCTTACAATCCAGCGGCGCGTGCTGGTTCTGCTGGACATGGCTCTCACATGATACCGCTACTTTGCACTCCTCAAAATGTGCCAGAACACCTGTGACCTCAATCACTGCTGGCATGGGTCGCCGAGGCTTTTAATTTCCAGGAGGAGGTCTGCTCTCATGCCCACTATCCTTCCTGAAATTCGCGATTTCCTCGCCCTGCGGCGCATCGCTCTGGTCGGCACATCACGCGATCCGAAGGACTTGAGCCGCGTGCTCTTCCGTGAGATGTGTGCAAGGGGTTACGACATGGTTCCTGTAAACCCGGCTGCAGACGGTCAGTTGGAAGATAAGAAGTGTTTTGCCCGGGTGCAAGATATTCAGCCGCCGGTGGAGGGTGCGCTCGTGATGACGTCATCCCGGGGCACGAAACAGGTAGTGCAAGACTGCGCTGAAGCGGGCATTCGCAGTGTCTGGCTGCACCGAGGCGCCGGACCGGGTTCCGTCACTCCAGAGGCGGTGGAGTTCTGCCGCGAACACGAGATACATGTAGTCGAAGGCCTTTGCCCGTTCATGTTCCTTTCCCACACGCAGTTTGTTCATCGATTGCATGGATTCGTCCTGAAACTGACGGGTTCGTATCCCCGGGAGATACGGCGCGCAGCTTAGACGAAACGTCTGATTACGGTTTAACTTTTGGCAAGGTTCACGGCACCTTTGCAGCCGCTCGAGGGACAAGGCACAGAGCTTAGCCGGAAACGCCTTCCAGAATTCGCACATCGCGCTCAACGGCACCTTCGAGATGTTTCAATGCCGCCTGGTATGCAGGACTCTCATAAGCCGCGATCGCTTTCTCCGGACTGTCGAACTCGATCACGACAGATCGGTCTTTTATTCCTGCCTCAAAAACCTTGACGGCGGAACCACGCGTAAGAAACCGCCCACCAGCAGCCTGGATGGCGGCTTCCGCGGGCTTAGCGTATTGAGCAAGTGCACCGGGATTGGAAACGCTCCGGTAGAACACAATCCAGTAGCCCTTGGCCATGATTCCTCCACCCACGACCTCGGAAGTTTACACCTGTGGCGTATGCCTGGGGTTGAAACACGATCAGCAGTGATTCGAACGTAGCAGACGATCGGCGACCTGGACGCATTTCTGGCGCCGCCGGATTAGTAGCTCTCAACGCCTGACACCAACTGCCGGTGGAAACGCAGAACTCTCCCTGTTCATGGGCGCGGCGGCGTCACGCGAATCTGGCCTTCGCTGTACCAGCCATCGGGATCACGTCCGGCGATCGCAAAGCGGACCGCAGGTTTGCCGCCCCTTGGATCGAGCATGGCAACGCGGAAATCATAAGTGCCTTCGGGCAGAGTGTCAGGGACGAAGAGACTTCCGTCGAAGACAGCATCGCCCGGAAGCCACTTTCTAATATCCACGGGAATGTTGATCACGGCGTTGTCTTTCGCTGAGCGCAACTGCACGGCCAACGGATAGTTCGTATAAGGCGGAGCCACACCGTCGTTCAGCCACCACATATGGATGGGCATCATAGAACCCGCTAGTACTGTCTTGGGATATTCCAGCCGGCGCAGGAGAAGGCGGTACCCAATCTTCTTCTGGAAAGTTTCGAACTCAGGCTTCCAATCGTCCGGAATTGGCGATGATTTCAGATTCACTGAGGTGACGTGCCAGCGCAGGGCCTGGTCGAGGATGTACTTCAAATCAAAATGGTCGCGCTTCCACTCGGAAACGGTCCCGCACACTTCCAACGAGACGGGCCGGTGCTGCCAGACATCCTGAATGCCGGAGCGCACCACCTGCTGAGGATAGATATCCAACATCTCGGGTTCGAAATAGGGATTGTCTGACTTGACGCGCAGATCACCCAGACAATCCAGCCGCCAGCCCGCGCCTCGAGTCGTGCCATAAGTAAGCGCCTGCGGCTCGTCAAAGTTCATCAACAGCGTTGTCCGGGGAAAGGCGTCGAACCAGATGTCGATCAATGCCTTCTGGTAAGGGAAGGCGGGCATGTAAGGACTCCAGCCCTCACCCCAGTAGCCGACGGAAGATATGTCAACGCTGTCGAGATAAGGATTTCCGTCATAGCGCTTTCCCGCTTCGGCCACCAACTCGCCCCAGTATTTGAGATAAAGAGGATCAGAAAAGTCAGGCTGCCAGATAGCGCCGTCTTTGTCGCTGGGCTTGTTGGCCCGGCGCGCGCCGGAGTTCTGATACCAGGTTGGCAGGGGATCCTTGTTGGAATAGGGCATAAGCCGGATCGCCAGTGTCTGACCATGCGCCCGCGCCTCTTGGAGCGCGAGATCGATGATGTCCCAGCGGAATTTTCCCGGCTCCGGTTCGAGCACGTTCCAGTACCAGCGAAGATAGGCAATCGTCGTGTCCGGAAAATCGGGTTTGCTTGCGGCTTGCGGAAGCTTCGTGACCGGGCCAAGTTCAGACCATTCCAGGGGCGGGTTGGTCGCTTGTCCATTGAACCGGTTGAACGTGGTGATGCCCATGCCCGGATTCAGCAGGACATCGTTGATGGGCACGGGCCGCACGATGACGGTGTCATGCTGGGCATAGGAGAGGCAACTGAACAATAAGACTACAAATAAGCAGAGCGTCTTCTTCATTGCATTCCTTGGCGTGAGAAGCTACTGCGGAAAGATAACAAAAGTGGAGTAGGAATGAAGTCGGTATCTTCGGGGGTCGGTCAGAGCGGGAGGAAGCGGAAATTTCTGCGCTCAAGGCAAGCTTGGACGGGCGTCTACCGTCTTCGGTGTAACACAGCTTCGGTGTAACACATTTTTGAAGGATGAGATATCACGCATCAAAAGCACCGGGTGCGCATCTGATTGGGCGGAGGAAATAGATATGAGCAGAGTCGCGATCTGGGCCCAACTCGAAGCCAAGCCAGGTAAGGAAAGAGAGCTGGAAGAATTTCTGAAGTCGGCACAGCCGCTGGCCGAGCGTGAGCGCGAGACGGTTAGCTGGTATGCCATCAAGATGGGCCCTGGGAAGTATGGCATCTTCGATACCTTTGCCGATGAAAACGGGCGCAATGCCCATCTGAATGGAGAAATCGCGAAAGCCCTTTTCGCCAAGGCGAAAGATCTATTGGCCACGCCGCCGGAGATTTCGAAGCCTGAGGTTCTGGCAGTGAAGTCGTGAGAGTTTGGCTTTAACTTCGTTCATTGCTGAGGTGTAAGCAGCAGTCGACGCCAAGCATAGTACTGCCATCAAAGCAGAAGCGGCGCCGCTGGGCACATCATTCATTCTTATGAGTCAGTCAGTCTACGCCCTGAATGACCAAAACCTGCTCCAATCGAGGTTCTCATGGCTGGACGAGGGTGGCCTGCAATGCGACCGTAAGCCAGCGTCCATTTTGCTTGACGTAGACCCGAGTAAATCGATAGTCGCCGCTGTAATCCTTTCCATTCTCACTGCCCTGTTGGGTAGAACGACCGGTCACAACAGCGGAATTTCCATACACACGTATGTTCAGGTCCGAAATCTGCCGCGATTTATATCGGAATGAACCTGACTGGAAGCCCTTCACGATATCAGATTTGGTTCGCAGCTCACCCCGTAGAGTTATGAAGGTGTAATCGTCGGCCGTCATCCGTTCCAGCACGGAAGCGTCACCACGAACAATGGCGCGGTTGCGTTCTTCTTCCAGCGATTTGATCTGCTGCTCGGCTGAGAGCGCGCCGCCTGGATCTTGCCCCTGCACGGACACACGCGATGAACATAGACCCAGCAGCAGCACCATCCATACAAATTTCATGACTCCTCCTTAATCCCGGGCGGGCAATCAGCAGCGATATAGTTCGCAGAAAACACTGAGACTAGAAGGAGATTCCGCGATCTGCAAGTCCGGGGAAAGGGCGCAATTCAAGAAATACCCTCCTAATGACGGTTTTCACCCCGGTTTTGCGCACTGCGAAGTGAGTGCAATTGCGGGGCGCCGTCTCTGCTTACTTGCCTACCATGCGGCGGAGTTAAGCGGTGAAGACGATCTGCTCACACCACTCTGATTGTTTTTGGGGGCGTGCATGCGGTTGCTCTGGCGGCTGGCGAGTTGCCGACCAGGGCGATGCAGGAGAGGAAATCAGAATGTGTCACCCCAGAATTAGCTGGGCAACTTTGTTATTGCCTGCCCTGTTCGCAGTTAGCGTCTCGGCACAGATCCAAAACCCGATAACGGCGGCGAAGGAAGCCTACAAAAAAGCCCGGCAGCAACAGCAAGCTCAACAACAACAGGCGCGAGGCCAGCAGACGCAAGGACAGCAAACCCCGGCACAGCCGCCCCAAGTCCAACCAGCAGAAGGAGGACCTCCATTGGGACCGGTGCCTCAGGTTGCGGCCGAGCCGTGGACTCCGCCTGCGGACAAGGGCACCGACTCTGCGCCGGTGGCGCTGGATCCTTCGAAAATGCCGGACATGGTTGGAGTCCGGCTGGGTATGACCCCGCTGGAGGCATTGCAGATTCTGCGCAGGCAGTACCCCAGGGATCGCTTTCAGGAGATGCCGGTCTCGATGGGGCTGAGCATGAAAGCAGATTACGGCTTCAACATCCTTTCGCCCGATGCACTGGGGACGCCGGACGCTTACTTGTCGTTCACCGCTCCACCCAATAAACAGCTGGTTTGGAGGATCAACCGTTTCACGCGGAACATGCACGTGAACTACGACACCCTACTGGCAGCATTGCGCCAGAAGTACGGAAAGGAGACGGCTTCGCTCGGTAATGGAGGACACCCAGCCGCCGATGAGAGCCAGATCGCGGAACTATTCTGGATATTTGATGAACGGGGAAGACGCGTTTCCCTGCCGCCGAAAGCGGCTTTCCCCGGTTTCGGAACTATCTGGGAGTGTTTCAGCGAGCAATCGAATCCTCAGCCAATAATGCCGGTCAGTGATTCCGACGTAAACAAACATCCGCGTGCGCCGTGGTGTGATTCGATAGTCGCTATCCACATCTCGTTTAACCCCGCCCCGATCGTTGAGACCAGCGTTACGGAAATGGTTGATTGGCCACTGGCCCGGCGAACCGCGCAGGCTTACGTTGCGTGGCAAAGTGATCTCGCACAAAAGGCGGGCAAGGCGGACCTGGAGAAATCCAAGCAGGCAAAACCGAGTTTTTGAAGCTTTACCAGAGGACCGGATTCATTCGAGGAGGAACTGTGGCGAAATCACAATGCACACGATGGTTCGTGGTTGCTCTATTCGCACTCCTGGCGATTGCAAACGGAGTCATGGCGCAATCGAACGCCAATCCGACATCGGCGGCGACAGGGAATGGAGCAGTGCTGCCGGACGTGGTCGGAATCCGGGTGGGCATTCCGGCGCAAGAGGCTTTCAACCTGCTCAAGTCTCGATACCCGCGAGCGCACATTGGAATCGGCCACTACGCCATAGCTGGTGTGACCGATAAACCAGTGCCGCTTATGATCGCGGTGGACGCACGCGAATCCGACCCCCCGGAAGTGCTAACGCTGTGGCTTACTATTCCGCCGAGCAAGCAAGTGGTGTGGGCGGTGGGGCGTGAAGTGGAGTACGACCGGAGCAAGCCCTTGCTGAAGACCACGGTGCTCGCCGGACTGCGGCAGAAATATGGTCCTGAGACGGATAGCAGTGTGCGACAAGACTTCTGGGCTTTCGACGAACAAGGAAGGCGGCCGGCAAGCGGCCCCATGAAGACCTTTAACTGCATGAGCCGCGCCGCTCCCTGGAGCCTGATGGTAGCGCCGCCGACAGCTGCAACCTACGACTACGTGACTCCTTTGATTTACAATCCCCAGCCGCCCAATGAATGTAGTTCGTTAGTAGCAGTGAGTGCTTTCCTCGACAGTCCAAGCACGCCGGAATACGTTCACAAGGTAACGGTCATGGTTTCGAACGAGGCGCTGGCGCGCAGATCTCAGGAAAGCTATCGGGCATACCTGGCCAATGGAGATGCGGCCAAACAAAAAGCGGAACTCGAAAAAGCGAAGGAACGAAAAGGGCCGGCGTTTTGATACGAAGGCACTTGGCTTTCGGCACTAAGCTTTCGGCTCTTGGCTTCCGGTTTCGGCTCTCGGCTCTTGGTTTCGGCTCTTGAGTTCGGTGGGTGGTCCCAGGTTAGCGCCAAAAGACCGCGCGAACCGGGGGCAGCGCACGCAGCCCTAAGTCCCAGGAAAAGTTCAATTTAGTCTCAAACCATCCCTCCTACCTTTCCGTTGCCTCTGCCACGCACTAAAAAACTCCTTGACATTACTGAGCTAGTGATATAGTTAACTATATCACTAAGTGATCACGATTTGCCGATCACGCCCAGTCGAGCTCGACACCAGGGATCTTGGGAGATTCGCCCGGAAGTTAAGAAAAGAAGACTTTCAAAAAGGTAAGAACTTAAAGGAGAAGGAAATATGAAATGCCCTCGATTTATGGTGTGGATGTTTGCAGCAGCGGTGTCGACTGCGGGTTTCGCGCAGTCAGACATGCACAAGGCGGAGGAGAAGGCCGCGGTCTCCGATGCGCAAAAGTCATTCACGCAATTGAAGACACTCGCGGCAGTGTGGCAAGGTCCGGTGACGATGACGCCGCCGCAACCGGAAATGGACAATGGGAAGCCGGTGGAGGTTACGCTGCGTGTGACTTCCAGGGGAAACGCGCTGGTACACGAGATGAAGGAAGCGGGAGCGGTAGACGATCCGGCCAAAATCGATCATCCCGTAACCATGTTCTACCTGGATGGGGATCGCTTGTTGCTGACGCACTATTGTGATGCCGGTAATCGGCCGCGCATGGCGGCGAGAACGTCGCCGGATGGCAAGAAGGTGGAATTCGACTTCCTCGATCTCGCGGGAAGCACGAAGTACGGGCACATGCAGCATGCGGTGTTCACCGTCATCGACGCCAACCATCACACGGAAGATTGGACGTTTATGATGCCGGGGGACAAGCCCATGCACGCGCACATGGACCTACAGCGGGTAAAGTGACTAACACCATTTCCTGACGCATTGGACAACACGATGGACCGTGAGTGGAATGACAATCAGCCGATTTACCGCCAGCTGCGGGACCGCGTGGTCGCGATGATTCTCGACGGCGTGCTCAAGGAGGGTGATCCGTTGCCATCGGTGCGCAATGTCGCAGCGGAGTATCGGGTCAATCCACTCACGGTATTAAAGGGCTATCAGGAATTGGTGGACGAGGGATTGGTGGAGACCAGACGAGGTCGCGGCATGTTTATCAATGATGGGGCGCGCAATCTGCTGCTGAAGGGCGAGAGGCAAAAGTTTCTTGCCGAGGAATGGCCGCGAATTCACGCGACAATCGAGCGGCTCGGTCTCAAACCGGAAGACCTGTTGAATGGCGGCGCAAAAAGCCATTCCAAAGAAAAAGAGAAGAAGGAGGAGCGCTGATCCAATGGCATGCATAGAAACGCGCGGCCTGCGCAAGGCGTTCGGCAAGACCACTGCGCTCGATGGCTTGAATCTGAAAGTCGAAGAAGGCCGAATTCTTGGACTCATCGGTCCCAACGGCGCAGGCAAGACTACGGCCCTGAACGCGATGCTGGGGCTCATCCCTTACGAAGGGGAGCTAAGGGTTCTGGGACGCGATCCGTGGAGCGAGCGCGATCAACTCATGCGTGATGTGTCATTCATTGCCGATGTGGCAGTGCTGCCGCGCTGGATGCGAGTCTCTCAGGCGCTGAAGTACCTGGCCGGGGTGCATCCACGATTCGAGCGAGCGAAGGCGGAGGCATTTCTGGCAAAGACGAATATAGCGCATGACAGCAAAGTCCGGGAATTATCGAAGGGCATGGTGACACAGTTGCACCTCGCCTTGATCATGGCAATCGACGCCAGACTGCTTGTGCTCGATGAGCCGACGCTGGGCCTTGACATCCTTTTCCGCAAGCAGTTTTACGATTCGCTGCTGAACGACTACTTCGATCGCAGCCGCACGATCGTCGTAGCAACGCACCAGGTGGACGAAATCCAGGATGTGCTCACCGATCTGATGTTTATCAACCACGGGCGCATCGTTTTCCAATGCAGCATGGAAGAGTTCGAATCGCGGTACCTGGAAATGACGGTAAATCCGGAAAAAGCTGCGGCGGCCCGGGAGCTGAAACCGATTCACGAGCGTCAGGTATTTGGGCGAAGTGTGATGCTGTTCGACCGCGTGGATCGGCAGCAACTGGCGGCATACGGAGACGTGCGAACTCCCAGCATCGCCGACCTGTTTGTCGCGGTGATGGGCGATCAGGCTGGAGTGGCACAAGGAGCGGCTTAGATGAACACTCAAGCAAACGCAACGACCCAGACCGGTATTCAATCACAGGCGATCGCTCCCGCAGCCATGTCGGGCAGCCGCCTTTTTTACTGGTCGGTGCGGCGCGAGTTGTGGGAGAACCGCTGGATCTATCTCGCGCCGCTGGCGATTGGGGGCTTGTTTCTGTTCGGCTTCCTGATTACCGCTTTTCATCTGCCCGCCAGGATGCGAGCGGCGATGGCGCTCGATCCCATGCAGCGCTACGACGTCATTGCGCAGCCGTATGACATCGCGGGCGGCCTGATGATGGCCACCATGATCCTGATCGGCGTGTTCTATTGTCTGGACGCTCTGTACGGGGAACGCCGCGACCGCAGCATCCTGTTCTGGAAGTCGTTGCCGGTTTCCGATGTCACGACGGTATTGGCAAAGGCCAGCATTCCGCTGGTTATTCTGCCGCTGCTCGCCTTCGCGGTTGCCGTGGTCGTGCAGGGGATCACGCTGCTGGTGAGCAGCGCCGTACTGCTGGCGAGCGGTGTCAGTGCTGCGCCGCTATGGACACAGCTGTCGCTGCCGCACATGTCGTTGCTGCTGCTCTATCACCTGATTACCGTGCACACGCTCGCGCCCGCACCCCTCTATGCCTGGCTGCTGTTGGTATCAGCATGGGCGCGGCGCGCACCATTTTTGTGGGCGGTCTTGCCGCCGGTCGCTGTTGGCGCCCTGGAGAAGCTTATATTCAACACCAATTACTTCGCCTTGGCGGTGGCGCAACGCTTCACCGGCGGCGGTACGGACGCGGTTACACATGGGGATAGCTTTCCGACTCATCCCATGACGCACCTTACTCCAGGTATTTTCCTGAGCAGCCCGGGTCTGTGGATCGGGCTGGCAATAACAGCCGTATTTCTCGCGGGAGCGATTCGCTTGCGGCGTTATCGGGGGCCGATTTAAGAACTGATTGGGGAATGGATTCGCGTACGAGTGGCAGAAGGCGTCGCCAAGTTCAAGGCCAGGGTTTACGGACGTTGTGTCTTCAGCAGTGGGTTGCATAGGTCCTTCGCTCCGCTCAGCATGACAAGGGAATCGAGTTCCAGCGTGACGAAAGAACAGTGATGGTTACCCATGATTAGAGAAAGAGCGTTGAAAATCATCTTGGTGATAGTGGGATTGGCTTTCACGGCTGCGACTTATCCGGTGGTCATGATTTTGTGGCAGCGCGAGCGGTCGGGATACACCGACGCGATGATGGGTAGTATTTACATCGCGCTCGGGGTTTTCCTCTTAATGGCGGTGAGAAAGCCGGCAGAGCATCGCAGCCTGATCGCCTTCGCTGGCTGGTCGAGTGTAGCCCACGCCAGTGTCATGGCGATTATGGCGCTCAGTGGTCCGGGAGCGCGTGAACATCTTCTGGCCACAGCTATCTTCGTGATCGTCGGCTTACCGCTGCTCGCTCTGGCTCCACCAAAATCGAGTGGCGAGCGAGCATCGGCGACGAGTGCGTAGTTAGACGTCCGGAGGTCCGCCATGATTTACCTGGTACTGGCCTTGCTTGCACTCGGTCTCTCTGGATCACGGGCAGTGCCGCAGGAATCGCAGATCACCTTCCACAGTTCTTCCAACCTCGTGTTGGTCGACGTGATTGCGCGTAATGCAAAGAACGGCCTTCCCGACAAAACCTTAACGCGAGACGATTTTGAGATCTTTGATAACGGCCGTCCCGTTCCAATCAAGACCTTTGACAATGGCGCGCAATTCACAACTCGACCGCTGGCACTGTGGTTTGTGGTGCAGTGCTATATGTCCGACGTTGTTACGGAGGGTTCGGGCTTATTCAGAGGCGCAATCAGCCTCTTCGAGCCCGCTCTGAAATATCTGGACTCAGAGGACACAGTGGCCGTAGCTCACTGGTGTGACGATGGCGAATCCAAACTCGACCTCTTGCCAACGCGCAATTTTGGACACGTACCTACCGTGCTGGAGGAGGTACTGGAGCGATCGATCCAGGCAGATGACCACGACAGAACGGGTGAGTTAGCGCTTCAGAAGACTCTGCAACTCATCGTTGATGCAACGCAATCGTCACATCCTGAGCCACTTCCGGTTGTGATCTTCCTTTATGGGGATCACAGTGGAATGCCCAGATCCGAAGCTAATCATTTTGTTGACGAGCTGCTGGAAACATCAGCGACAGTCTACGGCTTGAAAGACCGGCGATCACCGGGGATATGGTTCTTACCTGGAGAGCAGAAAGAAGTCGCGCACTACATTGCCAACCAGACAGGTGGGGAATACCTGGAGGTCATGCCCGAGACTTACGCCAAGGGACTGGAAGACATCCTGCAGCAACTCCATTTTCGCTATGAGTTAGGATTCGTGCCAGAAAACCTCGATGGCAAGCGTCATGAGCTGATTGTGAAATTGGCCGATCTGGTGAAAAACCAGCACAAAGGTGTCAGACTGAGATATCGCGCCGGGTACGTGCCGACCGTCCTCCAAACCAGGTAGTACGTTCCGCCATGCATTCGCGTTGAGGACGTGCTGTTCAGATGTGAGGCGAAGTCTGGCAAACCTCGTAAAGACGAAGTGCGCGCGCGAGGGTAGGAATTGCGTTCGCTTGCCTGCGCAGTATTTCAACTTCTCTGTTGGTTACACACCGGGCACAGGTCTACGTGCTGGGTGAAAGCCTGCAGCGCATCTTGCTGCTCAACGTGAAGCTGTTCTGCTCTTAACCTGTCGGCGGTCGACAGTTGTTTCACATCTACTTCCGCGAGATCGCTGAAGCGCGCACTGGCGCCAGCGAGATCAGCCTTCAGCCTTTGTCCTTCTTCGCACAGCATGACTGGATTCTAGATCAGGATCAGGTCTTCATCCTTGATCAGCTGCATTTATCCGCGTGGTCTTGGCGATTCTGTTGCTCTACCTTATTCCCGGGAAGAACGCCTGAGACCCGCACTACCCCTTACCGGCGCTTCTGAGATTGCCGCTCATGGCTTTTTCTTCCCCTGCGTCTGCGCAATAGCCTTCTCCGATTCGGTAATAGCTTTTTTGAACTGCTCGACCGCCTGCACTGTCGGCGGACGCAAAGCATTCTTACTCATGTAGCGCCACACTGGCGCGCTGTCCAGCGGATACTGAACACCACCGCGATAGACCTGCATGGTGTCCTGAGAGGGACCAATCTCGCTGCCCATGCGAGGGCGGCTATCCTGCGGCTCACCTGGTCCAGGCTCGCTCGCATCGGGCGGACGTCCGCCTTGTCCGCCGATACGAATTCCGCCCTCGCCGGGCTGAAGAATCACTGGCCGATCGTCGATCGTTCTCCCTCCGATGGTCGGAGTTCCTCGTGGGGAGCCCCGCCGTACGGCGATTACAAGATCGGCTGTTCTTACGTCCATCGCGAGCCGAAACCGTCCCCATGTCATGAGCGCGTTTTCGACCGCTTCCTGAGCTCCGCGATTTGCGCCCGGATCGGTCAGCGGCTCCCCTGCGCCCGGTTCGATGACCACCGCCACGGTTTGGGCACGAAGCACATCTGCCGGAAGGATTGCTTTGGTCTTATCTTTCGCGCATAGAAGAGGAACCAGCAGGAGAGCGACGGAACACAGAAGAGCAGGGCGCCGCATGAGAACACCTCAGTAGAAAGCAGCATTATAGGTCGATTGCATGGCCGGGTCCGTGTCGAATTATTCGGCGCGGTGTAGAGATGTTTTCCTGGTTCATCCGTCTAAGCCAACCAGCAGTTTTGTCCAGGGAGGGTTTCAGATGAACAAACGCGTTTTGCCCGTTGGTTTTATTTTAATGGCTTTTGTTAGCGGGCCGGGTGTCTGGGCGCAGACTACGGACGCTTCGGGCGACCATACCGCTCCCAGCTATGACATGAAAGCGCAGTCGCTGGTAGACCTCGAGCGTGTCCAAAAGAAGTTCGTTGACCTGGCCAATGCGCTTCCCGCCGACAAAATGACTTGGCGTCCATCGACTGACTCTCGTTCCTTCGCTGAACTCTTCCTCCATGTCGCGGGCGAGCGCTACGCAATTTTGAAACTCATGGGAGCGGCCGCACCCGAGGGATTCGACGCGCGAGCCTTCGAAAAAACCACCACGGATAAAGCCAAGATCGTTGATGAACTGAACAAGTCCTGGGAGTTCAGCAAGAAGACTATCGATGGCATGACGAATGCTGATTTCGCGAAATTAATTCCAAAGCTTGGTCCACAGGCCAATGCCGGCGACGTCGTCTACATCCTGGTCGCAGATGCCCATGAACATCTGGGGCAATCCATCGCCTATGCGCGCGTGAACGGAATTGTTCCACCCTGGACTGCCGAAGCGCAGAAGAAAGCCGCAGAAAAGAAACCTGAGCAAAAGTAGGCATCGTCGGGCAAAGCACGATTATTGGGCTTTTTCGCCGATGATGACGCCATTCGCGCCAGCAGCCTCAAACGGAACGACCCGGACGTTGGTGTAGCCGATGTCCTGCAGCCACCCTCGAAGCTCCGCTGCCGTGTAGTTCCGTCCGCTCACAGTTTCGATCAACATGTTAAGACTCATGAGTGCGGCTGGCGCCGGTCCAGTTTTGTCATCATTGACTAGCAGTTCGCTGATAACCACTGCCCCTCCCGGGGGTAACGCGTCATAGCACTTGCGCAGAATCGCCCGATTCTCCTGCTCGCCCCAGTCGTGCATGATCATAGAGAGGAGAATTACATCGTGGCCCGGTGGATAGGTTGGATCAGCAAAGAAGTCGCCGGCATGCGTCGAGACTCGGTTACCTAGTCGAGCCTCGGTAATTCGCTCGTGCGCGATATCGGTGACAAACGGCAGGTCGTAAACGGTTGCGGAAAGCTCAGGGTAGCGGAGGCAAAGCTCAATATCGAAAGCGCCTGAACCTCCACCCACATCCAGCAGCTTTCGGAATCGAGTGAAATCCACGGCTTCGCCAAGAGCCCGAGCGGTGAAAGTAGAAAGCGAGTGCATGGCTTGCCAGAAGGTCTGCATCATTGCCGGGTCGGCGCCCTCGAACAGTGATGCCTGTTTGTCAGGGTTCCATGTAGTCGGCCGATTGGTGCTGATGGCCTCCGGTAGTTTGTCCCAACCGGAGTACAAGCGACGATTCAGCATGGTGACAAATCCGCCAAAATAGTAGGATCCGCCACGGACCAGAAAGTTCTCGGCCAAAGGCGTATTACAGTACCGGCCGTTCCGCTTCGAGAGTAAGCCCAGCCCGGCACACCCGGTCAGCAGCATCTCTGCCGGGCGCTCTTCGATTCTGAACCACTTCGCCATTTCCGCAGAGGTCATCGGCGTGGTTGAGAGGTGGGTAAATAAATCCATGTCGACGGCTGTGGCCAGTGTTTTGAATGCCCAGAATGCAGTAGCCATCTGCATTAACGGAATGGGACTCACAGCCGAAGTTGAGTCCTGTTTTAGTTCTGTAGTAGACGTGGACATCTGCAACTCTCCCGAATAAAAATGCCGCCCGCCATTAAACCGCCGCCACTCCGGCGTCGTCAACAAAAGTCCCTCTACTCACCTGAACCTCGAAGCAGGGCAGAAGCGCTGAGGACACAGATCGAAAGTGGCTGGCCGAGGAATGCGAACTACGAAACGAGAAAAACGGAAAGCTCGCGGGGAGCACACGGCGCCACCCCGTGTTTAGCGCAACATGGCAGTTCCGGCCGGCAGAGTTTTTGACTCCATGGTGTGGCTGCCGAAGATCCGAATATCCGCTACGGACTTGCTCGACGTCTGAATCCAGTCTCCGGCGAGATCGCCAAAGACGAACGTGACATGCACCTTCTTAACCCACCATGACGGGCTCCTCACCATGTCTCCCTCGACTTTGCGGACCAGAAAGCTTTGTTCATCTACCCACGCATCTCCAACGACAAGGTTCTTATCGATGCGCATAGGCGTGAGCCCAATTCTGTAACAGCGGTGGCCTTCAACTTCGCCCTCGCCGAGATATATGGTTTGATAATTTCCTTCCAGTAACGCGGCGGTCGGGATTTGACGCCCCTGAGCGGAGGCCTCTACCTCGCGCTCAAGTATCTGCCGTACCGCTTCGTCCACGTGACTGTTCCCGGAACTTTTCCGGATGGTGTAGCTCTTCTGGTTGGGGGGACGAAAAACAACTTCGGCGACGACTTCCCAAACTTTGCGTTCGTTGTTGGTGGGAAACACGCGGTAGCTCCGAGCTATGCGATAAGGAGCGGACACCATCGTATCGGCTTGTGCCCGCTTGACCCTTTCGATGATCCCCTGAATTCGGTTTGGCGTCTGGACGGTCAGGTGGGACGTTGGACGCGATTCGGCGAATTGTGCGACCGGACAAGAGCAACACCAAGCACAGAACGCAACCAGCAATGTAATGGACCGGACATTAGGCATATCCTGCGGCTATTGGAGCAGCACTATGGCGAACAGGTTGCTCGCAGTGGCGTCCACCGAGGCCAAAGCGTCATCGGATTCAAGAAGAATACTTCGAAAACTTTCTTCTTTCCAAAATTTCTCTGTTCTTAAGCAAGCCCACTTGTAGCGCCAAGAAAGGTGTGTATACTGCTGTGCGCCTATGTCGAAAATTAGGGTCTCCCACGACCACGACTGGACATTCCCAAGCCCGTTCGTAGTTCCCGCCGCTGCCAGCCCTCGCGGCAAGAATGGACACAGCTCACCCCCGGAGTTTCCCGATCGACGCAGGCTTACCAGGCGTACCACGCAGGGGAACCGGATACTCATGTACGGTCGCGTCCGTGAACTCGCGTTGTATCGCGCGGCCGTGTTGCAGGACCGTGGGTTTTCTGTCATGACACCGGAAACCCTCGAGGAGGCCAGCGCGGCTATTCGCAAAGGCGGGTTCGATACTGTCGTTTTGACCTACACCCTTCCCAACGAGGTAGTTCAGGAACTCGCCGAACTTCTTCGCCAGTACTGCCCGGACTGCCCTCTGGTGGTCATTTCCAATGATAGGCGAATCGACCGCGAAATTGCTCCTGACCAGATGGTCAAGGCGAACGATGGTCCAAGCGCCCTACTTGCGGCTCTGCGAAAGGTGACTCGCCAGAACTAGATCGCAAATTGTCCACCACTCCAATTGAGGGTCTGGCTTAGATTCTCACTCTATGAGAAAGTAGGGGAGTCAAAATTCGCCGAATGACTGAGACCCGCACCCCTGGAAGCAACCCCGCACCGCTGAAGCTGAATGAATCTGCATTCCGGGATATACGTCCCGAAGAGCTCCCTCAATACATCAAGGAGATCAAGACCGTTGTTATGGAGGGATTGCGCGAGCGATTGCAGGACGAAAAAGATAATTCCGAACGGGAGTCTTTGGCCTTCAGCATAGGCGCTTTGAGTGAAATTGAGCGAATCGTTCAGCGCTGGCGGGCTGCGACGGCAAGCCGGCAGTAGAAGCTCCAAGCTGCCCAGAATTGATATCCGCTACTAGCCGTACACCGCCGGAAGCCCGCAAAGTTTGCGTATCAAATTCGTTAAATTCTCATTGACGCACTTCCTTTTCTGTGACACTTGCCGTTGAATTTTCGTCCTTCTACGCGTATAGTCCAGCCACTCGTCAAGTTTCGATGGGCCCCGCCACTCGTTTATTGAGAACTTGAACGTGTTCACCCCGATTTTGATCGTCGATGATGGCCTGGCTATGCCAAGCGCTGCAGGGATTCGTAAAGAGGATTCCGGGCTTTCCATCGTTTGGAAAGCATGCATGAGCGACTTGGCTTTCTACAGTTCGGGCGCATTAGCGCCTGAGAATGGTGCCGCCAAGGCAACAAAGCGAATAGGAATCCAGACCGCAACCAAAACAATGATCTATCGCTGTGAGGTAAACAAAGTGGAATAACTCCTAATTGCCATAAACGAAATGGTACCCCGCTTTGTCTATCGCTCAGTCGTTCGAGCATAAACTTTGCACTCCCCTGGAGGTGCCCCATGCGTACACTGTTACAAACGCTGCTTCTCGCCCTGGCTTCTGCCGGCATCTATTGCGCCACCGTCAACCAGACTCCAGCCAATCACTCCGTCTCCGCGCGGACGGTGAAAACTATGATTTTGGCGGATGGCACCGAGCCATTTCCCCGCCGGCCGTCTAAATAACGGCTGAACGCTGGATAATGTAGGTCGAAAGTTGGGATTGCATACCCGGCTAAGGAGAGGTATGCTCTGGCGCTGAACTCTCAGACATCCCAATGATCTATTCGACCTATATTTCCTGGATCCTCGGCCCTGTCTTGCAGATCACGCTTTTGGTATTTCTATGGACGCGCAGGTTGCGGCCCATCTTTCCTCGATTTTTCACCTATATCGCATTCCAGCTGGTGAAGTCTGCGGCGCTGTTCATCGTGTACCGCTACGCTAACGATGATTACTACTATGCTTATTGGACCGGCAACCTCCTCAGTGTGTTCCTTGCAGTAACTGTCATGGACGAAGTCTGGCACAACCTGTTCAGACCCTATGAGGGCCTGCAGAAATTAGGCTCTCTGCTCTTCCGCTGGGCCTGTGCTTTATTGGCGGTGATCGCCATTTCGACCGCCGTTTCGGGCGCGGCAAACGCTCCCGACCGTGTGCAGGACGCCATTCTGAACTTTGATCGCAGCATGCGGTTGATGCAGTGCGGTCTTTTCTTACTCCTCGTGCTTCTGTCCCGTCTGCTCAAACACTTTTGGCGCCAGCACGTTTTTGGCATCGCACTCGGCTTTGGAATCTTCGCCAGCATCGAATTCCTGGTGGTAAGCCTGATGCTTCGCTTCGGCGACGCGCACCTTGAGACGATGAGTCTGATAAAAAGCGTGAGCTATAACATTGTCACGCTGGTCTGGATCGCCTACATCCGCCAACGTCGTCCCATGGCTGTGGCATCTCCGCAATTGACAGAGTGGAACATGGCCTTCACCGGCCCGATGGATAGGAGCGAGGCACCTTCTTTCATGACTATGGTCGAGGAAGCTGCCGAACGCGTCCTCGCTCGCAGTGCCTGGACCCGGACACCTGGCAAAGGCTTGCGCGTGGTGGGCGGAGATCCTGGCGGCAAAGAGAATTCGTAGTACTTCAGGCAGTACCTATACCATTACATGAGTCTCAAATCCGATCCCCCATCTGGCCAGAGCAGTTGGCCTCCACCACGGGGTCAGAGGTTGTCCTTCAAAGTCAATGACAGCTTGAAGGAAGGCATTCTCAAGGAAGTCAGAGCTGGTTTGGTCTGGAGAGATTTCTTCCTCGAGGATGGCAGAGTCGTCCCCGAGCACAAGGTCGTCGGTTGCCCTGAATCGCTAAGTTGGCGCGATCCTGACACAGTGTCCGCCGAAGAAAGGCGCTCCTGGGAAAGACGCATGGTGACTATGGCGGAAGCCGGGATCGATCCACATGACCGGGAACATGAGCTCTGGGCCGATCTCACCCAGTACTTGGCCTACACGTATCTCCGGTTCAAGAAGGTAAAGACCATTCCACGCGACGCCGCATAGAGGTTCCGCAGCACATTAGTACTTATTGCTTCTGCCCGGATTATGCCGCTCGATCTTCGCTGTGCGGACGTGCCACCTGGTCGAAATCTCGTGCCAGCGTTTGCAGCGCATCGGCAACGTCTACTCCCGCCATTGGCAATCCATGTCCGGGGGCAACAACTCGCGGACGAAGATTGGCCAGCAACTCAACCGAACGCTTTGCCGCATCCCAGTCGCTGGTGTAATAGGCAGGTGGCCCGTGCAGCTCAGCCTTCTGAGTCGCAATCGCCAGCGCTGATTCCTGTTTGGTAGTGCAGAACGCATCGCCCACCACGAGTGTCTGATCCGAATCACGGAACAGTGAGATATGGCCCGCGGTGTGTCCCGGAGTATGAACCCACCCCCAACCCGATAGAGCAGGAACAGCGCCGTCGGCAGGCAGAGTCTGCACACGATTCCCCAGGTCGATCGGACCTCGCGGATAGAACGGAGCCAGCACCGACATCAACCCGCCTCCTGCAGCGGCCCGCGGAGCCGGATACGAAAGCCGCCCCTGAAGATACGGCATCTCTGGCTCATGAGCGAACACGGGCACGTCCCATTCATCCAGCAAATCTTTGAGGGCCCCCACATGGTCGAAGTGTCCATGCGTAAGCACAATGGCCGCCGGCTTCCTATCACCAAAATGCGCTTGAGCCCAGCGGCGTATCCTGCCGGCTGAGAGATATAAGCCTGCATCGACCAATATCCAGTCCGAACCATTGGAGACGGCATACACATTGACCAGCAAAATACGGAGGCCGATTAGCCCGTCAGCAATCTTGTCCAGTGACACTACATCCTGATCTGCGAGGGTAATTCCGTCGGTCATGCCAATCCTTCCTTCCCCGGCAGTTGGATGAATCTGACTCGTGCAGGTTGGCTCCAGGATGGCCTGCGGCATCAAGCGGCAGCTTCAGATTGCTGCTGGCGAGCAGCACCGAATGCAGGTCCTTTGCGAGCTCGTTCCCTACCGTTTTCGCCTGATTTGAGCACCCCCTGCGCAACTACTACCCTTGATCCGTTCGGGAATATACCCGGCCACACTTTCGAAAGGTTGGAAAAGGGAGCGGAACATGCACAACAGAGCTTCTCAGCGGGCAGAACTCGACCAGAAGCAGCGAGGGCCGCAAGCCGCAGATCGTTCCCCCGCCGGCAGCCAGGCCGAAAAGCCTAACTCAGCAGAACTCGAAGAGCGCATTCGGCAGCGAGCGTATGAACTTTATGTTGCAGGTGGATGCAAGGACGGGCATGCCGACGAGGACTGGCGCCTTGCGGAAGAGGAGATTCTCGGCATCACGGGAGGCGGCTGATCAGAGCTTCAGCGCATAACGCTGATTGAACTCGCGTGTGCCTTGGGCCGACACTGACCACGCGCTCTTCCTACTCGGTCTTCGTGCTCGGAATAAACTCACCAACCGCTTCTTCTTCCGCCGGGCTATCGAGTTCCGGCAGGTCATCGGTACCCGATAGCTTTGTTACCAATTCCGTTGCTGGAAGTTCCGGTTGCGCTTCCGCGTGCTCCGGAGTGACACCCTGACACTCTTCTCGCAGGTGAGCTTGAAGGTCCGCCAGGTCCGACTCCAGATTGCGCACAAACTCAAAGTCCTCTTCCGTGAATGCGGAATTTCGCACCGGGTGCATGACTCCGTTTCGAATCCGATTCAGGCGTAGAAGCCGCTCCAGCAGGTCCTTCTTCTTCTTCACCAGGTCGGGCGGCATATACTTGCTCAAGACTGGCCAGCGCTTGTCGAGAATCTCTCGCAGGCTCATCACGTGCGTGTAACAGTAGGGTTCAGCTGCGGGCTCGGGATCCTTCTCCCGCAGAGCTGCGCACTCGGCGCGAATGGTTTCCGGCACCCCACTTCGCCACCAATGCTCTTCGCCGTATTCGAGGATGAATGCCTGCTTCGCGAAGGTATGCATCCTCATCTCGACCGCACGTAACAATTCGTACATGTCGCCTAAGACCACGCGGGCGTGACGATACTGGATGTAGACTGCGATATCGTGCCTGTCAGCTTCAACTCCCCGGCTACGCAACTCACGGGCAATGACGGACGCATTCAGAGAACCGGTCTTGCTGATGCTGTCTTCGATAGCGGAGCGCAATTCAGGCCCCAGAGAAAAGGCTATGTCGGAGCGGCGCAGTTCACCTTCCCCGATCTTCAGGCACAGGTACTGCAGTACGGCCGCTGGACTCGTGCCCATCTGCCGCGCGATCTCACTGGGCGGCAACCCCGCACGCAATAGCTGGGCAGCATGGTTTTTTCTCAACATCTGGCTCTTGGATGCAGGCGCTGAGCACTCTGCTGCTCACCCCTTGTCTGATGATCGCCAAAACGGTCGTCCCGCGCACCAGCGAGGCCGCCGGATTGTCCAAGAGAGCCGATGCGTCCGCCTCCTGACCGAGTGCTAGCGATTTTTGCGCCGTAATCTCTTGCTACTGGATGACATCGTTTCTAGCCTTGTGGTTTACTGGTCGGCAATGTTCTCCGCCTTTAACGTGTATCTCTTGCTCGCTTGCTTTCTTCTGTCGATCTTCCCGGCTGCGAGTTCGCAGACGCTGGCGGAGCGTCTCGGATATGCTCCCGGCACAAAGCTGATTATTGTTCATGCCGACGATCTCGGAGAAACGCACGCGGTGAATGCTGCGGCCACGAAAGCTCTGCAGGCTGGGACGATAAATTCCGCGAGCCTGATGGTGCCGTGCCCCTGGTTTCCCGAGATTGCCGATTACGCGAAATCCCATCCCGACGCGGATTTTGGATTACATCTTACGTTGACCAGCGAGCGAGTCTATTACCGCTGGGGTCCGGTAGCGCCTCTAGACAAAGTTCCGAGTCTTGTGGACACGAATGGCTACCTCTACCACGACTGGGAAGAGAAGCAACACGTCAACCCGCAGGAGGTGGAGACCGAATTGCGCGCCCAGATTGAGCGGGCGCTGGCTATGGGCGTTCGTCCTACCCATCTCGATTCGCATCAGTACCGGCTTATCATGACAGGCAAAGAACTTTTCGACGTGATGCTGCGAGTGGCGCATGAATACAAGTTGCCAATTTTCGTTACGAGAGACTGGTTCGCCAACTACCCGTATCTGCAGCAGAGCCTCGGTCCCGGCGATATCGTGCTTGACCATACCGTTACCATCGAACCTGAGGTTCCGCCCGAGAAGTGGGCCGAGTTTTACATCAATGCGTTGAAGAACTTGAAACCTGGCGTGACGGAGTTTGTCATCCATCCCGGTTTCGATGATGAAGAACTGCGCGCCGCAACCAGGGAGCGCTCTACCTGGGGTTCAGCCTGGCGGCAGCGGGATTACGACTTCTTTACCAGCGCGCAATTCCGCGAGATCTTAGCCCAAGAGAAAATCAAACTGATCACGTGGCGAGAACTGGCCCGCGTTTCCACAGGCAAGTGAGTTGCTTGGTGAGCTAGAGGCAGCGCGTGAAATAGCCTTGCGTCGCCGCGTCATCGGCGTTGTTGATGAGGGTTGATGTCCGCATTGATGTTGCTGGCCTGCTAGTTCCAATCAGGCTGCGACCAGCAGATTTTCGGCAAACGGCCATTCCGAGTCGATCCACTGCGCCTCGCAGCGGAAGCCAGCCTGTTCGGCGATGTGGAACATCTCGTGACGCGCATACTTGTGGCTGCTCTCCGTCCAGATGGTCTCATTCTGCTCGAAGTCTACGCACAGATCGGCCTGCCTTATACGAACCGTTTGTTTTTTCTTCGAGCGAAGATGCATCTCGATGCTGCGGACTTCGGTGTTGTAGCGCGCAACATGCTCGAAATTGTGCAAGAGAAAATCGCCGTCCAGTTCACGGTTTATGCGCGCGAGCAGATTCAGGTTGAAAGCGGCTGTCACCCCTAACGGATCATCGTACGCGTCCAGCAAGAGTGGAATAGGTTTCTCCAGATCAGTACCGAGCAAGAGCGCGTCGCCTCGTTGCAGTGTGCGCCGGATTCGCTCCAGGAACTCCGCGGCAGCCGGCCGATCAAAGTTCCCGATCGTGCTGCCCAGGAACAGCACCAGCAAACGCTCGTCGTCCTCGCGGCGAGCAGCCACCTCAAGCAATCCATCCAGATATTCGCGCTCAAACCCCACAATGCTGACGCAATCGATATCGCCCAATTCCCGCTCGCACATGGCTAAGGCGGTGGGCGAAATCTCAATGGGACAGTAAGACGTGTGCTGGCGACGGCATAACGCTTCCAAAATCCAACGGGTCTTCTTCCCGCTTCCACTGCCTAATTCGGCCACGACTACCGGAGGCGCCAAGTGCGACACGATGTCATGCGCGTGACGCCGTAACAGCCGTTCATCGGCCCGCGTCAACCCATATTCCGGTAACACGCTAATCACTTCGAACAGCGCTGAACCCACGTCGTCATACAGGTACTTGGAGGGCAGTTCTTTCTGGTCTTTCCGCATGAGGCCGGCCCGCACTTCGGCCGCGAACTCATATAGCGGGTTAGCAGTTATGGCCTGTGTCAGCATGGTTCCTCAGTTCTTCACACAGCGGAATCCCGCGTAAACGTACTGGTAGTGGGGCTGAAACCAGTTTCGGAAGGAGCGTCGCAGCATGCACGCTGCAGTGCGCGGCGAACCGCCCTTCAAGACGTAGTGCTTTCCATCGAAGAAATCTGCTGAATAGCCGGGGTAGAACGAGAAGGGCTCAAATCCAGGAAAGGGGCCGAATATTGTGGACGTCCACTCCCATGCATTGCCCAACATTCCGTTGACGCCAAGCGCGCTTTGACCTGCGGGAAAGGAACTGACTGGAGCCGGATCCCAACGCTCGAAATCAAAATTCCCCAATTCGGGTGTGGGAACGGTTTCTCCCCAGGGATAGGAATTCTCAGTTCCGTCCGGTGTTCCGAACGCTGCGCGGTGCCACTGCGCTTCGCTCGGCAAACTCTTTCCAGCCCAGCGCGCATAGGCGCTGGCTTCCGCATGACTCACGTAAACGGGACAGTCCAATCGCAGAGGAAACTCTTCGAACATTCCTCGCCACCGCCAGCTATCCCCGTCTCGCTTCCAAAACACCGGGTGTGAAATGCCGTTCTTCGACTTCCACTCCCAATCTTTATCCGACCATAAAGCGCGATCTTCATAGCCTCCGGCTTGAAGGAAGTTCAGATAATCTCCATTGCTCACTTTGTACCGATCAATCACGAAAGCTGGAACACCAACTTCCATGCGCTCGAATTCATTGTCCCAACCAAAAACTCCGCTCTTCCGCGACTGTCCCAAGGTCGCGACCCCAGCAGGAATGTCGATCATTTCGGCGTGTTGGACAAACTGAAGGTGGGATTCTGGCGCGGCATTTCTCGTGATTTTTCGATCGTAGGGCAACTGATGCAACATGTATGCCAGTGTTTCGGCATGCATCAAGCGGTGCTCAATGGCTACACTAAGCAGTAACGACGGCGGAAATTCGAGACTGGAATCCGCTGGCGAATCCAACAATAATTCCAGCTTCTCATCCAGAATCTCTCGAACTCGACGGACGTAATTCCGCACTTCTCCAAGCGATGGCCAATCGGAAGGCTGGTCGGTTGGCAGGCCGCCCCCGACTGGGTCGATACCGAATGCAAATAGACGGTCCAGTTCAGCATTGAAGCTAGGCAAGTCAAATGCTCGCTGATGGAGCAGGTTCCAATCGAATGCCTCCAGGTGTCCTATATAAAAGACAATGCGATGGCGTTCCGCGATGGGCCGATCGTAAAGCGCTTCCGGCTTAACTACCTGGAAGATTTCGTCCGTTTGCACCCGGGCTTCGGTAAGCCGCTCGAGTAATTCGTGCCGGACTCCGCTATGCCGCTGCGCTGCTAGCATAAAATCCTCCCTGGGCCGGGACTGCGCAGTAATCTGATGCAGACTTGGCCGGTTCGTTACGTGCCCCACAACAACTGACAATTTTCCGAACGTCTGAGACCGTCGAATAGATGCGTGCTTGTGCCCAAGCGACTCACGAATACCCAAACTATTCTTTCGTGCAAATCCTTGCACTCCAGCTACATAGCGGGCTTAAAGGTCCCCCGAAAGTCCGCGCGGGCAGGCACTTGCGCTAATACGGGACGGTCTGCCACCATGCTGACCTTTCCATTGCTTCAGGAGATCGATGATGAAGTTCATCTTCGTCGTACCGCTCGTGTTGTCTCTTTCTGCTTCTCGCGTCATGTGCCAGACATCGCCCGACCCTCAGATCCTGGCGGAGATCAATAAGGCGCGAGCCGTTGACAATCACACCCATGTTCCTAAAGTTGTGGGTCCGGGTGAAAAGGATGATGACTTCGACGCCCTGCCTTGCGACCCGCTGCAACCCACCGATCCTCCGCTCATGGCTCGACCGGAAAACCCGAAACTCATGGATGCTTGGCGTAAGTTGTATGGCTACAAGTACAACGATCGTGACCCGGCCCATGTTCGTGAACTTCTTGCCACCAAGCAACGCATCGCACAACAACAGGGTGACAAGTACCCCGCGTGGATTCTCGATCAACTAGGAATCGAGTACATGCTCTCGAACCGCGTTGCTATGGGACGCGGGCTAGAGCCCCCTCGTTTTTTGTGGGTTCCGTTCGATGACGCTTTAATGACTCCGCTGGATAATGCCTCGGTTGCCGACAACCCAGATCGCAAATTCTTTTACCAACGTGAAGCAGGACTGGCGCAGCGCTACACAAAGGACTCGGGTCTTACGTCGCTTCCTTCGACACTCGATGATTACATCAACAAAGTGCTTGTCCCGACTTTGGAACGCCAGAAAAAGACAGGTGCAGTCGCGATCAAATTCGAAGCGGCTTATCTGCGGTCATTGTATTTTCCCGAATCGCAACCTGATGAAGCCCGGCAGATCTATTCCCGCTACTTCAGCGGTGGGACACCGAGCAAATCCGAATACCTTAAGCTTCAGGATCTCCTGTTCCGCACGACTGCTCTGCATGCGGGAAAGCTTGGCCTCGCCGTTCACATTCATACCGGCGCGGGCTGCGGCGGTTATTTCGATGTGGCTGGTTCCAATCCCTCGCTTTTGGATTCGATTCTGAACGACGAATCACTCCGGAAAACCAACTTTGTTTTGATTCACGGCGGAGCTGGTCCGTACACAAAGGTCACATCATTCCTACTGAGTAAGCCCAATGTCTACACGGATTTCTCTGAGCAGGATGCGTTGATCTCCACGCGAGCGTTAAGCGCTGTGATTCGTGATTGGCTGGAGTGGTATCCAGAGAAGGTTCTTTTCGGCACCGACCTTGCCCCGGGAACTCCGGAGATTGGTTGGGAAGAGATCGGCTACTCGAACGCAACAACAGGGCGCGAAGCCCTGGCGCTGGCTCTGACCGGAATGATGGCTGACGGTGAGATCACCCGTAATCGCGCCCTCGAGTTGGCGCGTATGGTAATGCGAGAGAATGCTCTGAAACTTTACGGGCTTAAATAACAGCCTTGGCTAACCACCAGCAATGGCGCCAAGCACAATGAACGGCTCCGCACCCGACGCTATGGCGTCTGGCAAAGGGGTATCCGGCGATTCGTGCGATAAGTCCTGCTCACAAGCAAAAAACCGCAGGAACGGACGCCGCTCTTTTGTGACATGGTCACGAATCGTCCCCCGGAGCATCGGATATCGTTCCTCCAACGCATCGAGCACGGACCGCTGTGTCACTTGGCCGTTGACTTCGAGCGTTAACTCGCTGCCAACCTGCGCCAGGTTTCTTAGGTGAAATGGGAGGACCACTCGAATCATTCGCTCAATCTCAAGCTACTGCGTTCAAGGTAGTGTCTGCACCTCGACCGAAAGCACAGCCGGCAAGTCGCGCACGATCGCCGCCCAACTATCGCCCGCATCAGCCGATGCGTACACCTGTCCGCCCGTCGTGCCGAAGTAAATGCCGCACTTATCCAGAGAGTCAACAGACATGGCATCGCGCAGCACGTTCACATAGCAGTCCTTCTGAGGCAGACCCTTGGTAAGCGGCTCCCATTCGTTACCCCCACTCCGACTGCGAAACACTCGCAACTTCCCCTCATGGACATAGTGCTCGGAGTCGCTCTTGATGGGAACCACGTAGATGGTCTCCGGTTCGTGGGCATGAATGTCGATGACAAATCCGAAGTCGGTGGGCAGATTCCCGCTGACCTCCGTCCACTGATCTCCCGCGTTATCGCTGCGCATGACATCCCAGTGCTTCTGCATGAACAACGTGCCCGGACGCTTCGGGTTCATGGCGATATGGTGCACGCAGTGTCCCACTTCGGCGTTGGGGTCCGGGATATATTGCGAGCGCAGTCCTTGATTAATTGGCTTCCAGCTCTTGCCGCCATCGTCGGTGCGAAACGCGCCAGCAGCCGATATGGCAATCCAAATTCTCTGGGGATTGCTGGGATCGAGGATAATGGTGTGCAGGCACATGCCCCCTGCGCCGGGCTGCCACTTCGGACCTGTGCCATGGCCGCGTCGTTCCTGCTCATATGGCCTCGCCGTGCTAGCCTCTTCCGCGTGGCCGAGCTCCTCCAATAGCGCGCAGCCGCCTCTCCATAGCCCCCACGCTCACCGGCGGAGTGGCTGGCCGACCATGGTCATGCTACTCGCCTCTAGCCGCC
>Ga0207657_10000724_pt1 | contig 35084 bp, 35 predicted proteins | sample KBSC33metaG_FD_184316 | JGI IMG/M metagenome (GOLD analysis project Ga0207657, IMG submission 184316) | Corn rhizosphere microbial communities from Kellogg Biological Station, Michigan, USA - KBS C3-3 metaG (SPAdes) (version 2) | ecosystem: Host-associated > Plants > Roots > Rhizosphere > Soil ...
CGGGCCTCGCCCCGAGATCCACTACAGGAAGGAGCACAAGATGACGATGAATCGCACGATGAAGGCACTGTCGTTCGGCGCGATGCTGGCCATTGCCGCGCTGTCGGCGCCGGTGGCGCTGGCCGACGACACGGGCCTGACGCCGTTTTCGATGGAAATGAAGAAGATGGCGAACAAGGACGGCATGATCAGCAAGAAGGACTTCATGGCGATGATGGAAAAGCGCTTCGACATGATGGACAAGTCGAAAAAGGGCATGATCTCCATGAACGACGCAATGAAGCTCTTTTCGGACAAGCCGTAAGCGAATTGTCCGCCGCGGCTAGAACCCGACAAAGGCTCGACGCCGCACGATAGCGGACATCGGCACCAGGGACGAGGGCGGCTTCATGCCGCCCTCGTTCGTTTCGGCGCCCGCTGGCGGGCGCACATTGCAAGAAACCGCGGACCGCGGCATGCTCCAGCCGATGAGCCGCACACTGCTCCCCGAAACGGTCGAGCGTTATGTCACCCGGGAAATCGCGCACGAAACCGACGTGCAGCGCCGGCTTCGAGCGGAAACGGCGGGCATGCCGCACGCGGGCATGCAGATCGGCGCCGACCAGGGCGCGCTGCTCGCGTTGCTGGTGAGACTCGTGAGCGCGCGCCGGGCGATCGAGATCGGCACGTTTACCGGCTACAGCGCGCTGGCGGTCGCATCCGCGCTGCCTGCCGACGGCAAGCTCATCTGCTGCGATGTCAGCGACGAATGGACGAGCGTCGCTCGCCGCTACTGGAGCGAGGCCGGTGTCGCCGAACGGATCGAGCTTCGCCTTGCTCCCGCCACCGAAACACTCGCAGACCTATTAAAGCGTGGTGGCGGGGAAACCTTCGACATGGCCTTCATCGATGCCGACAAGAGCAACTACGATGCCTATTACGAGTCCTGTCTGAAACTCGTCCGCCGCGGCGGCGTGATCGCACTCGACAACATGCTCTGGTCGGGCAAGGTGGCTGATCCGGACGTGCACGATGAAGACACCGATGCGCTGCGCGCCCTGAACGCCAAGATCAGCGACGACAGGCGTGTCGATGCCTGTCTTTTGACGGTCGGCGACGGCGTGATGCTGGCCAGGAAGCGCTAGCGGGCCCAAGCCGCACCGAAAGCGCAACCAAAGGCCGACCCGCGGGTCGGCCTTCGCTGTCATCAGCTCTGCGGCGCTACTTTTTGGGAGCGTCGACCGGCACGGTCGGCGCCGCGCGGGCGTCCGGTGCGGGTGCGGCAGCCGACGTCACGGCGCTGGCCGGCATCGTCATCGGGACCGGCGCAGCGGCGACCTTCCGATCGGCGCCATGCAACGCGAGCAGCGGCACGATCATCAGCGCGACGATGTTGATGATCTTGATCAGCGGATTGACCGCGGGGCCGGCGGTGTCCTTGTACGGATCGCCGACGGTGTCCCCGGTGACGGCGGCCTTGTGCGCATCCGAGCCCTTGCCGCCGTGATGGCCATCCTCGATGTACTTCTTGGCATTGTCCCAGGCGCCGCCGCCGGTCGTCATCGAGATCGCGACGAACAGGCCGGTGATGATCGTGCCCATCAGCAACCCGCCGAGCGCCACCGGCCCCAGCAGCAGACCGACGAGCACCGGCACCAGCACCGGCAGCAGCGAAGGAATGATCATCTCGCGGATGGCCGCCTTGGTCAGCATGTCGACCGCGACGCCGTATTCGGGCTTCGACGTGCCCGCCATGATGCCGGGAATCTCCTTGAACTGCCGGCGCACCTCGACGACGACGGCGCCGGCGGCCCGGCCGACGGCCTCCATCGCCATCGCGCCGAACAGGTAAGGAATCAAGCCGCCGAGGAACAATCCGACGATCACCATGTGGTTGGACAGGTCGAAGCTCACGTTGATGTTGGCGCCGGCGAGCGCGTGCGTGTAATCGGCAAACAGGACCAGCGCGGCAAGACCCGCCGAGCCGATCGCGTAGCCTTTGGTGACCGCCTTGGTCGTATTGCCGACCGCATCGAGCGGATCGGTGATCGCGCGCACCGACTCGGGCAGGTCGGCCATTTCCGCGATGCCGCCGGCGTTGTCGGTGATCGGCCCGTAGGCATCGAGCGCGACGATGATTCCCGTCATCGACAGCATCGCGGTCGCCGCGATCGCGATCCCATAGAGTCCCGCCAGCCAATACGAGGCCAGGATCGCGATGCACACCGATATCACCGGCCATGCGGTCGACTTCATCGACACGCCCAGCCCGGCGATGATGTTGGTGGCATGCCCCGTCGTCGATGCCTGCGCGACGTGTCGGACCGGCTTGAATTCGGTCGCCGTGTAGTACTCGGTGATCACGACCATCGCCGCGGTAAGCGCGAGGCCGATCAGCCCGGCCGCCCAGAGGTGCCAGGTCGACAGCTCCGGATTGGTCGCGGCGATCGGGCTCATCAGCCAGTCGGTGATGAACCAGAACCCGATCGCCGACAGGCCGCCGGCGACCATCAGGCCCCGGTACAGCGCGTTCATGATCTTGCCGCCCTCGCGCGCCTTGACGAAGAAACATCCGACGATCGAAGCGAGGATCGAGAAGCCGCCGAGCGCCAGCGGATAGGTCACCGCGGCCTCGGCGTACGCCGGCAGCAACAGCGCGCCGAGCAGCATTGTCGCCACGATCGTCACCGCGTAGGTTTCGAACAGATCGGCCGCCATGCCGGCGCAATCGCCGACGTTGTCGCCGACGTTGTCCGCGATGACCGCGGGGTTGCGCGGATCGTCCTCGGGAATGCCGGCCTCGACCTTGCCGACCAGGTCGGCGCCGACATCGGCGCCCTTGGTAAAGATTCCGCCGCCCAGCCGCGCGAATATCGATATCAGCGAGCCGCCGAACGCCAGCCCGACCAACGGCTCGATGATGCCGTGCAGGCCCTCCTTGGCGGCGTTCGGCGCGTAATGGGCCGACTCGACGAGGAACCAGTAGAAACCGGCCACGCCGAGCAGCCCCAGGCCGACGACCAGGAGACCGGTGATCGCGCCGCCGCGAAAGGCGACCGCCAGCGCTTCGTTCAAGCCGGTGCGCGCCGCCTCCGCGGTGCGCACATTCGAGCGCACCGAGACATTCATGCCGATGAAGCCCGCAAGCCCCGATAGCACCGCGCCGATGGCGAAGCCGATCGCCGTGGTCCAGGAGAGGAACGCGCCGATGATCACCAACAGGATGACGCCGACCACGGCGATCGTCGCGTACTGGCGATTGAGGTAGGCCTGCGCGCCCTGCTGCACGGCGGCGGCGATCTCCTGCATGCGCGCGTTGCCAGCCGGCTTTTGCATGATCCAGGTGATCGACAAGCCGCCATAGACCAGCGCGGCGATCGCGCAAACGAGCGCGAAGACAAGTGCGGTTGACATGTATATCCCCTAAACGTGGCGAGCGAATCTTGGCGCAATTGTTGTGGCCCGGCCGAAACGTGCGCCGGGAGGCGGTTCTCGTCGCCGCTCGCGTCGGGGCAAGCGGACGGCGAACCGCGAAAACATGCTATTTTGCCAGCGCCCGGTCCAAAAAGTCGAGCCGATCCTGACCCCAGAACGGCTCATCTCGATAGATATACGTCGGCGCGCCGAAGACCTGGCGGTCGATCGCTTCCTGCGTGAGCGCGTCATATCGCGCGCCGATGTCGGCGGCGGCGGCGCGTTCGGCTAGCCGCTTGGCGTCGAATCCCTGCTCGGATGCGATCGCGGCCAGCGTGTCAGCGTCGGCGATGTTTCGCTCCTCGGCCCATACCGCGCGCAGCAACGCGCCGGTCAGCTTGAGCGCGCCGCCGGCGCCTTCCTGCGACACCGCGGCGAGAATCCATTTCGAAGCGATCGCCGCGGGCACCGGAAAATGACGCGGCTGCAGATTGAGCGGCAACCCAAGATGCTTCGACCAGCGGGCGAGCTCGACCAGCCGATAGGCCTGGCGCTGCGGCGCGCGCTGCTTCAGCGGCAAGCCGCCGGATACCGCGAACACCGGCCCGAGGTCGACCGGCTTGACGTCGATCGAGACGCCATGCCTGCCGGCCATGGCGACGAAGCGCTCGTGTCCCAGATAGGTGAACGGCGAGACCGGGGTGAAGAAGTACTCGACGCTGCGGGTCATCGGCTTCCTTCTACGCGCGGCACGACACGGGTCCGCGGGCTGTCGTCAGACTGCAAACGATGTCGCGAGCTTTTTCGCGACCGGGATGTTCTTCAGCCGCACGTACTGCGGCAGGCCGTCACGGAACGGAGGAAACGCTTCGCCGCGCGTCAGCGGCGACAGGTAGGCGCGTGCCTTGGCGGTGATGCCGTAGCCGTCGGCGCTGATGTAGTCGCGCGGAAGCTTCTTTTCGACGTTGGCGACCTTGTCGAGCGGCGCCGCCTCGATTTTCCAGCGGTAGGGCTTGTCGGAAGTGCGCACGATCGCCGGCATCACCGCACTCTTGCCGCGCACGGCGAGTTCGACCGCGGCACGGCCGACGGCATAAGCCTGCTCGAGGTCGGTCTTCGAGGCCAAGTGTCTGGCGGCACGCTGCAGGTAATCGGCCACCGCCCAGTGGAATTTGTGGCCGATCTTCTCCTTGACCAGCGCGGCGATCATCGGCCCTACGCCACCCAGCTGCGCATGGCCGAACGCGTCCTTCGTGCCCGCCTCCGCCAGCAGCTTCCCCTGGCTGTCGCGCAGGCCCTCCGAGACGCCGACACAGCAATAGCCGAATTGCGCCACCTTGGCGTCTACGCGCGCCAGGAATTTCGCTTCGTCGAATGCGATCTCGGGAAAAAGCAGCAGCAGCGGAATCGGCGTGTCCGCGTCATCCGCCAAGCCGACCGCCGCGGTGATCCAGCCGGCGTTGCGGCCCATCACTTCCAGCACGAAAACGCGGGTCGAGGTTTTCGCCATCGACGCCACGTCGAACGCCGCCTCGCGCATCGAGGTCGCGACATATTTGGCGACCGACCCGAAGCCCGGACAGCAATCGGTCACCGCCAGGTCGTTATCGACCGTCTTCGGGACGTGAACGGCGATCAGCGGATAGTCGAGCTGCGCCGCCATCTGCGACACCTTGAGGCAAGTGTCGGCCGAGTCGTTGCCGCCGTTGTAGAAGAAATAACCGATGTCGTGCGCACGAAAGACGTCGAGCAGGCGCTCGTACTGCGCGCGGTCGCGGTCGATGCCGGCAAGCTTGTAGCGGCACGAGCCGAAGGCGCCGGCGGGCGTGTGCATCAGCGCGGCGATTGCGCGCGACGACTCGCGCCCGGTGTCGATCAGATCCTCGGTCAGCGCACCGATGATGCCGTTGCGGCCGGCGTAGACGCGGCCGATGCTGCGCTTGTGCTGCCTGGCGGTCTGGATGACGCCGCAGGCGCTGGCGTTGATGACAGCGGTCACGCCGCCGGACTGCGCGTAAAAGGCGTTGCGTCGAGTCAAGGGCGCGGGCGAATCGATCGTTGGCAACGCGGCGATTGTAATTGACGCGCCGCGATGCGTCCAACCTGCCGGCGCGCGCAGCTCTCGCAGGCGGCCGTCATTCGCGCCGCGGGTCGAGCGCGGCCAGCATCGTCTGCGCAGAGGCGAAATCCGGCGCGAGCTCGAGCGCGCGCTGCAGGCAGCCGCGTGCACGCGCAAGGTCGCCGCGCGCGCGGTGGATTTCGGCGAGGTTGTACAAAAGCGACGGATTGTTGGGCCGCACGGCGACGGCGTGCGTCTGCGCCAGCTCGGCGTCGCGGAGCCGGCCGGTCGACCGGTAGACCAGCGCCAGCGAATTGAGCGCCCAGGGGTCGCCCGGACTCACCGCCAGCGCTTCATTGCACCGCGCTTCGGCGCCGTCGAAGTCGCCAAGACGCAGCTTGGCGGTCGCGTCATCGACCAGTTGCTTGACTCGCGCCGCCAGGGCCTGGCGCCGGGCGCCCCACTTGGCGTAGATCGCATCGCGGAAGCGCGCGAAGCGGGCCGCATCCCGGTTGCCGCCGACGCCGGTTCCCGAAGTGCCGAGATCGACGCGCCACTCGAAGGTCTGGCGCGGCTCGAAGTGGAACGGCGTAAGCTGCGCACACTGCAGAAAGAAGTCCCAGTCCTGCATGATCTCGAACGCCTCGTCGAAGCGGCAGCCGTCCGCGACGAGGCTCCGCGCGAACAGCGCGGTCGACAAGTGGATGAAATTGCGCTCGTAGAGCTCGGACAGCGCATACGGTCTGCCCCAGGTTTCGGTGTGGCCGTCGGCAAACCTGCCCAGCGCGAGCGTATAGATCAATCTTGCTCCGCGCGCGTTGCGCCGGGCGGCGTCGAGCCCGGAGACATGGCCGGAAAGCAGCAGGTCGTCATCGTCGAGAAACGTGATCCAGTCGCCGCGCGCCGCGTCGAGGCCGGCGTTGGCGGCCTGCGGCCGCGACAGGCGGACATCGCTTTGCACCATTCGCAGCGGATGCGCCCCGATGCGGTCGGGAAGGGCCGGATGATCGCGGCCGCTGGCGGCGACGACAACGACTTCCAGCAGCGGGTAGTCCTGCGCGGCGACCGAATCGAGCGCCGCCCGCAAGCTCATCCGCGCGCTGCTGCGCACGATCAGGCTGACCCGCGGAGACGAAGTATCGGACACCGCGGCTAGGCTCCGCCGAGCGCGCGGCGCGTCGCTTCGAGAAAAGCTCGGCCGTAGCGCAAGTCCGGCTCGAGATGGCAGCCCTCGGCCCACTCGTTCCAGGCATTGACGAACACGATGCGCTCGTCGCCGTCGTGCCATTCGCGAGTCTGCGCGGCGGCCGCGGCAAGCCAGCGCTCGTAGTTGGCGGGCTCCGCGTTGACAAAGCAGCGCGCGATGTCGGGCAAGCGCGCGGTATTGTCCCAGCCGGTCATCACGCCGCGGAACAGCCGATACCCGGGACGCGTCCGCGCGAGCGCGTTCTGCGCGCACGAAACATAGTCGAGAACGTCGCCCCGAAAACCGCGGCGCACGCCATCGGGATCCGGCGCGATCTCGCGCGAGAGTGTCAGATGCGGAGGGAATTCCACCGCTGCGTCGTAGCCTATCGCCGCCGGGTCCATCGTCGTCTGGTTGACGCTTTGCACCAGCGCGAGATAGAGATCCGGATGACCGGCCTCGCGCGCCGCACCGCGCCAGGCGGCCGCCCAGCGCCGCGGATCGGGAATCGCATCGGCGCAATAGACGAGCAGCAGCGGCTTGCCGTCGATGCGGACATAGCGGCGATCGGCGAACGCCGGCATCAGGTCGCGGATCAGCGCAAGCGCGTCGTCATCGCGATATTCCTGGGCGATCAGGATGTCGCTGTCGAGCCCGTCCCAGCGCCGTGTCCAGCTCTCGTTGGCCCAGCAGACGCAAAACGGAAAGTCGGGCTCGCCCGACGAAAGGACCTCGTCGAACGGACGCTGCAGCAGGCGCTTGCCGGAAAACCAGTAGTGGTAGTAGCAGAAGGCGCCGATGCCATGCGCGCGCGCCAGCGCCGCCTGCTGCGCGCGTGTTTCCGGCACGCGCAGATCGTAAAAGCCGAGATCGGCCGGCAGATGGGGCTGGTAATGTCCGGCAAAATTCGGCCGCGCCCGGACGACGTTGCGCCATTCGGTGAACCCCGCGCCCCACCACGCGTCGTTCTCCGGAATCGGATGGAACTGCGGCAGGTAGAACGCGATGGCGCGGACGTCGACGCTCATCGTCGCGGTCGGTGCGAAGTCGGTGAGCGGCAGGCCGGAGCGGCGGCCGCTTCAGCGACGCAGCGCGGCAAGCACGGCGTCCTTGATCGCATCGACCGCACCCATCCCGTTGACGCTGCGATACTTCGGCGCGCGCGGGTCGCCGCTCGCGGCCCACTGCCGGTAATAGGCCACCAGCGGCTCGGTCTGCGCGTGGTAGACGGCGAGGCGCTTCTTGACCGTGTCCTCCTTGTCATCGTCGCGCTGGATCAGCGGCTCGCCCGTCAGATCGTCGCGTCCGTCGACTTTCGGCGGATTGAATTTGACGTGGTAGCTGCGGCCGGAGGCCGGATGCACGCGGCGGCCGCTCATGCGCTCGACGATGGCGTCGTCCGGAACGGCAATTTCCAGAACGAAATCGATCGGCACCGCGGCATCCTTCATTGCGTCGGCCTGCGGGAGCGTGCGTGGAAAGCCGTCGAACAAGTACCCTTTGGCGCAGTCCGGAGCCAGGAGCCGCTCCTTGACCAGCGCGATGATGATGTCGTCCGATACCAGAGCGCCGGAATCCATCACCTTTTTCGCGGCGAGCCCGAGCGGCGTTCCCGCCTGCACGGCGGCGCGCAGCATGTCGCCGGTGGAGATCTGCGGAATGCCGTACAGCTGTTTGATGAAGGCGGCCTGCGTTCCTTTTCCGGCGCCGGGCGGGCCGAGCAATATCAGTCGCATGGTCGCAATCGGATGGTCGACGGCACCGCATCGTGCCGTCGATCGGCGCCCGCGCTGCGCGCCGCGATTCTGGCCGGAATCGGAAGGCCGGTCAAACGCTGCCTGCCGCGTACAGGACGCGCACGCGGTCGAGATCTTCCTGCGTGTCGACGCCGGGCGCCGGCGCGCCGCGGGTCACGCTGACGATGATCCGGTAGCCGTGCCACAGCGCGCGCAGCTGCTCGAGCGCCTCGAAACGCTCGGGAGGTGCGGGTGCGAGCGAGGGATAGCGCCGCAAAAAAGCCACGCGATAGGCGTACAAGCCGTAGTGCCGGTACAGCGGCAGCCCGGGCGGCAATGCGCGCCGATCCGTGGCGAAGGCATCGCGCGCCCAGGGAATCGTCGCGCGGCTGAAATACAGCGCATAACCGGCGTGATCGAGAACCACCTTGACCACGTTCGGATTGAAAGCCTCGTCGGCGCTGACGATGGGGTGACACGCGGTCGCGATCGCCGCGTCGGAGTGCTCGGTCAGCTTGACGGCGACCGCCCGGATCAACGCCGGCTCGAGCAAGGGCTCGTCACCCTGCACGTTGACGACGACGGCGCGCTCGTCCAGGCCGAGCTGTGCCGCAACTTCGGCCAGGCGGTCGGTGCCGGTCGGATGGTCGCTGCGCGTCATCGCGACGTCGATGCCGTAGCGCGCCACGGCAGAGCGTATCCGTTCGTCGTCGGTAGCGACGACCACCCTGGTCGCGCCGCTCATCCTCGCGCGCTCGGCCACCCGGACCACCATCGGCTTGCCGCCGATGTCCGACAGCGGTTTGCCCGGCAGCCGGGTCGATGCGTAGCGGGCGGGGATGAGGACGGTAAACAACTACGCCGCCGCTTTAGGAAGGCGGTCGGCGTGAAACGCGGCGCGCCGCTCGCGTCACCTCGCCGCCGTATCGCGCTTCACTCGTATTCGGAAGGCGCGAGCTTGCGCGCTTCTTCCTCGAGCATCACCGGAATGCCGTCGCGGATCGGATAGGCGAGCCGCGCCGTTTTGGATATCAGTTCCTGCCGCTCGCGATCGTAGACCAGCGGCCCCTTGGTCACCGGGCAAACCAGAAGCTCAAGCAGTTTTGCGTCCACGCAAGCCTCTCTCGACCAGTGCGATAAGCGCCGGCTCGACCGTCGCCCTGACAGGCAGAGCCCAGCAGCGATCGTCGGCGAATCGCTCGCATTTTACCGCATCTTTCTCGGTCATCAGGATCGCCGTCGCGCCGGGCAGCGCGAGGTCGGCGGCAACGTAGCGATGATGATCGGGAAACGGATGGCAGTGGGCGGCGATACCGAGCGCGCTGAGCTGCGCGAAGAATCGGCTGGGGTCGCCGATGCCGGCGATCGCGTGCACCTCGCCGGACCGGAACGGCGCCGCATCGGTGGAGACCGAGCTGTCGTTCACCCGAACGAAGCGCTCGCCGGTCAGCGTCATCGCGAATTCGCGCCTGGCGTCACCCGTCCCGCCCAGGTTGACGATGGCATCGACCGCCCCAAGCCGCGCCGCCGGCTCGCGCAACGGCCCCGCCGGCAACGGCAGCCCATTGCCCAGTCCGCGGCTCGCGTCGATCACCGCGATTTCGATGTCGCGTGCGAGCGCGTAATGCTGCAATCCGTCGTCGGCGATGATCAGATCGCGATCGGGGTGCGCCGCCAGCAGCGCCCGTGCCGCCGCGGGCCGGTCGGCACCGATCCAGACGGGCAAGCCGGTCCGTGCCAGCAGCAAAGGCTCGTCGCCGACGACCTCGGCGTCGTCGTCGGCGCCGACGGCACGCGGCGCGCGGCTTGTCCCGCGATAGCCGCGGCTGACGATGCCGGGGTGCCAGCCGCGGCCAGCCAGCTCGGTCGCCAGCGCGATCGTCAACGGTGTCTTGCCGCTGCCGCCTACGGTGATGTTGCCGACGACGATGACCGGGACCGGGAGGCGCTCGATGCGCAACAGGCCGTGGCGGTACAGCGAGCGGCGGACGTTGGTCGCGGCGCGGAACGCAAGCGCCGCCGGAGCGAGCAGTACCGACAGCGGCGTCAGCGCCGGCGAAAACCACGCGGCAACCAGGCGTTCACTGAAGCTCACTAAAGGCTCACCGAGTGCGCTGCGGGTCACGGAAGATCATGACCGGACACTGACCTGATCGGCTCGCGCGGGAGACCGAACCGTTACTTGGGCGTAGTCTGCGTGGCGAAGGTGATGTGCACGAGACCGGCCTGGCGCGCCGCCTCCATCACGTGTATCACCGACTGGTGCGTCGCGTTGGCATCGGCATTGATGATGATCACCGGGTCCTTGGCGCCCGCCGCGGCACGGCTTAGCGCTTCGGCCAGCGCGCCCACGGTCGTAAACGGCATCAGCGTCTTGTCGACCATGTACTGTCCCTGCGCGCTGATGCCGACGTTGATTTCCCTCGGCCGTTGCTGCATCGGATCGGCGTTGGCTTCCGGCAGCGTGATCTTGAGCTCGGCCACGCGCTGGTAGGTCGTCGTCACCATCAGGAAGATCAGGATCACCAGCAGCACGTCGATCAACGGAATGAAGTTGATCTCCGGCTCGTCGCGGTGCCTGGCGCCGCGCAGGTTCATCGCTTTCCTTGCGGCAGAGCCGGGCGCAGCCGCCATGCGCCGACAGGCCTCGACGCGGCAGCCGGCGCCGCCACTATTTGCGCTCCCCGTGCGCGAGCTCGACCAGCTTGATCGCCTGCTGCTCCATTTCGAGGATCAGCGCGTCGACCTTGGCGCGGAAATGACGGTAGAAGATCATGCTCGGTATCGCGACGATCAGGCCGAGCGCGGTGTTGTACAGCGCGACCGAGATGCCGTGCGCCAGCAGTATCGGATTCGATCCGGCGGCGGTCTGCGAGCCGAAGATCTCGATCATGCCGACGACCGTCCCGAACAGGCCGAGCAAAGGCGCCATCGCCGCGATCGTGCCGAGCGTCGTCAGGAATTGCTCGAGCTCGTGGCTGACGATGCGGCCGACTTCCTCGACCGCTTCCTTCATCACCGGCCGCGGGCTCTTGATGTTGGCCAGGCCTGCGGCGAGCACCCGGCCCAGCGGACCCTGGTGCGCGGTCTTGGTAAGCAGCTCGGGCGTGAGACCAGTGCGCTTGTACTCGACGAGCACCTTGTCGACCATGCCGGCCGGCGCGACGACGCTCTGACGCAGCGACCACAGCCGCTCGAATATCAGCGCCAGCGCGATCACCGATGCAAATATCAGCGGCCAGATCGGCCAACCTGCTGCCTGGATGATCGACCACACGAGATGGTACTCCGTCGACGCGAAGCGTGAACTCTAGCTTGGACGTCGCGATTCGGCAAGGCGACGTTCGCGCCATCGACACCGGCGCGTCAGGAACGGCGCCGCTTTCTGCTTCTTCCCCAGCGGTGCTCGGCGAGCGTGGCCGCGACGGCGGCGCCGACCAGCAGGATGATCCAGCAAACGTAGATCCAGATCAGAAACAGCGGCAGCGCGGCGAGCGCGCCGTAGACGATCTGGTAGGTGCGGACGTGGGTGATGTAGAAAGCGAAGCCGAATTTCGCGCCCTCGAACGCCACGGCGGCGAGCAGGCCGCCGATGAAGGCGGCGCGCAGCGGCACCTGCCGCGCCGGCACCAGCTTGTAGGCCAGAGTCAGCAGCACCGTGCCGATGGCGAGCGAGAACGGGCGGGCGACATAGGGCAGCGCGGCCGACGCGAGCGGCACGGCCGCCACCGACGTGTCGATCAGCCACGAGGTCGCGTACACTGCGGCGCCGATCAGCGCGGGCACGGCGACGAAACCCAGCGCGTAGACGATGATCCGCCGCGGCAGCGACCGCGCTTCGTAGACGCCCCAGATGGCATTGATCTCCCGCTCGACTTGCGCGATCAAAAGAACCGCGGTCAATACGACGATCGTCGTGCCGATTCCCTTGAGGCTCGCCGTCTTGGCGGTGAACTCGGCCAGATACTGTCGCGCCGACGCGCTGCTGCCGGGGAGCAGGAATTTGAGCAGCACCGGTTCCAGCGCTTCCTGCCAGTGCTCGAACATCGAATAGGGGGCGACGTACGCGAAGGCGACGGTGAAGAGCGGAACGACGCCGAGCAAGGTGGTGAACGACAAAGCGGCGGCGATGCGGGCGAAGCGCGTCGCGTGCAAGCGGCGCACGACCCGTACGATGAACATCGCGAAGGCGCGCATCCCGGCGAACAAGGCTAGGCCGCCCGGCCGCCGGCGCCCGCCGGCTCGCCCTCGGGCCGGAGCTTATCGCGCACGCCGTCGAGACTGGGGTCCATGTCGTCGATGCCGTTGTCCGTTAGCGATGTCGGGGTCGACGCCGCGGTCCCGGCGCGTGATTATCGCACCGCCTCGTCGGCGCGCGACGGGAACGTCGTGGGCGTAAGTTTCGGCCCGGCGCGAGCGACCAAGAGTCGCGAACGCGCCGCGAATCGCGCTATCCTGACCGACCGACGATCCGAAGAGCTATTGACCATGACAACGATGTCCGAATCGACGCAGACCGCCGTACTGGGCGGCGGGTGCTTCTGGTGCCTCGAGGCAGTATTCGACCAGCTCGCCGGCGTGCAGTCGGTGGAATCGGGTTATGCCGGGGGCCGAGGCGCCAACCCCAGCTACGAGGCCGTCTGCAGCGGCGCAACGGGGCACGCCGAAGTCGTCAGAATCCGCTTCGATCCTGCCGTGCTGTCGTTCCGCGACCTCTTGCGCGTATTCTTTTCGATCCACGATCCCACCACCCGCGACCGGCAGGGCAACGACATCGGCACGCAGTACCGGTCGGTCATTTTCTGCCAGACGCCCGAACAGCAAAGCGACGCCCAGGCGGTGATCGCCGAATTGACCGCCGAGGAAATCTGGTCGGCGCCTATCGTCACCGAGATCGCCGGCGCGGCGACGTTCTATCCGGCCGAGAGCTATCACCAGGAGTACTTCGAGCGCAATGGCAGACAGCCGTATTGCCAGGCGGTCGTGGCCCCGAAAGTGGCGAAGTTCAGAAAACAGTACGTCGACCGGCTGAAGCGCTAGGGGCGCCGCGCGAACCAGCCGCCGCCGGCGAGCGCGGCGCCGACCGACCAGAATACCGGCGCCAGGCCGAGCGTCGATCCAACGGCGCCGAACAGCAGCGGCACGGCGAAGGTCGAGGCGTTGATGATCGACATGCGCACGCCCGCCGCCTCGCCCATTCTGCCGGCCGGCGCGATGCTGTGCAGCAGCGCCATGACCATCGGCTGCGCGCTGCCGAGCGCCAGCCCCAGCGCGAACGACAGCACCATCAGCGCTTCCGCGCTCGCCACGAACGGGAACAGCGCATAGGTGGCGGCGCCGACGAACATTGCCGCCGTCAGCACCTGGAATTCGGTGAAGCTCCGCGCGATCCGCGGCATCATCAGGCGAACGGCGAAGGTCGCTGCGGCGAACGACGCGAGAATCACGCCGATGCGCGAGGCCGACAATCCGATCGTCGCGCCGTAGATCGGGATGAAAAAAGTGTGCAGGTCCCAGGCCATCGACAGCAGCGCATTGACGATGAACACGCGCTTGAGCTGCGGATTGCGCATCAGCTGGATGATGCCTCCGGACGGGGCCTGCGCATGGGCGCGATGGCGGCCGGGGAGCACCAGCGCACGGCGCGTCAACACCAGTACCGACAGCAACGGCAGCAGCGCGAATCCGATGAACGTAGTAGCGAAGCCGAGGTGATCGATCGACAGTCCGGCCGCAAGCGGCCCGCAAAAGCCGGAGATCGAATAGCCGAGCGCCAGCAGACTGAAGTTCTTCGCGCGCTCGCCCGGCGGTCCCATCTCACCGGTGGCGTTTTGCACCGATACCTGGAACAGCATGAACGAGGCGCCGATCAGCGATGTCGCCGCGAACAGGGCGCCGATTCCCGGCCAGATGCAGGGAAGGGCCGCGCCCAGCGCGACCCCGAAAGAGCCCACGAGCATCGGCCCGCGCACGCCCACCCGGTCGGACAGCCGCCCCGCGGCGACGCTCAGCCAGATCGGCAAAAACGCGTAAAGGCCCATCAGCGTGCCGACGATCAGCGGCGAGGCGCCGATCGACAAGGCGTACAGCGACACCGTCACCCGACTGCCGGCCAGCACCGAGTGATTGACGATCGCGAGCGCGATCAGGACCGGAAAGCTGTAGCGGCTGCGCTCCGTCGGTGAGGTCACGGCGCGAGCCGCTCGATCTGCCAGTGCGCACCGTCGCGCCGATAGAGAATACGGTCGTGCAGCCTCGAGGCGCGGCCCTGCCAGAATTCGACCCGTGACGGGACGACGCGATAGCCGCCCCAGAACGGCGGGCGCGGCACCGCCGCGTCGTCGCCCGCGAAGCGCGCCGCCGCTGCCGCGAATTCGCGCTCGAGCCAGTCGCGGTCGGCAATCGTCCGGCTTTGCGGCGACGCCCATGCGCCCAGCCGTGACGCTCTCGGCCGGGAGGCGAAGTAGGCGTCGGATTCCGCGCCTGCTACCTTGCTCGCCGCGCCCTCGATACGCACCTGCCGCTCGAGCTCGATCCAGTGAAACAGCAGCGCCGCGTCGGGATGAAGCGCGAGCTCCTGCCCTTTCCGGCTCTCGTAGTTGGTGAAAAAAACGAGGCCGTCGGGGCCCACTCCCTTGAGCAGGACGATGCGCGCGGCCGGGCGCCCGTCGGCGCCGACGGTGGCCAAGGTCATCGCGGTCGGCTCGGGCAGCGCGGCGCGGATAGCTTCCTGCAGCCAGCGCTCGAGCTGGCGCAGGGGATCGGGATCGACGTCCGCTTCGGTCAGCGCTTCGCGGTGGTACTCGCGGCGCAGTTCGGCGAGGTTCTGGGAGGGCGTCATAGTGCGAGTCGGCTCATTATCGGCGATTTCGCGTCGACACGCGCGGCGCCGGGGCCGTCGGCCGGCGCGCCGGCCGGGGGAGCGCGGTCTTTCGCAATACCGCTCGGCGCGCCGCGGGCCGCTCGCGCACCGGCGGCGGGGACCGGCGCACCCGGCGCTCCGCTTCTCGTCCCGGCCAACCAATCGCGCAACAACGCTGACGCGTCCCTCGCAAACCCAGCACAATTTGCATACCATGCCCGCGGGAATGCGGTATATTTGTTCGATGGAGAAGCAGCAATGACAGGAGATTGAGCTGACTCCATATTCATCGCCGTCGCATCGAAGCGATTAACCACCAGGAAGGAGTGCTATGGCTACTGCCAAGAAAGCAAAGAAGCCCGCGAAGAAGCCGGCTGCAAAGAAGCCCGCAGCGAAGAAATCCGCCGCGAAAAAACCCGCCGCGAAAAAAGCGCCGGCCAAGAAGGCTGCACCGAAGAAAGCCGCAAAGAAGTCCGGCGCAAAGCGCAAGCCGAACGCGGCTTTCATGAAGGCGATGACCCCGTCGTCGACACTGGCCGCGGTAGTCGGGAGCAACCCGTTGCCGCGCACCGAGGTCACCAAGAAGATCTGGGACTACATCAAGAAGAACAAGCTGCAGGATTCGATCAATCGGCGATTGATCAATGCCGACGACAAGCTGCGTCAAGTCTTCGGCGGCAAGCGCCAGGTTTCGATGTTCGAAATGACCAAGCTGGTTTCGAACCACCTCAAATAGGCCACATCGGTCGGCGCGCCGCGGCGCGGCAAGCCGACACGCGCGGTCCGATCATACGGCCGGCCATCGCTTCGCGATGTCCGGCCGTTAGTTTGTGGGCACGGCCGCGATCGGTGGGCGTGCGGCGCGAGCGGGCGATGCGCGCTTCCGCGCCTATTTCGGCGCATCACGCTTCGGCCAGTCGTCCTCGTCATCGGGCAGTATCCGAATGACGCGCGTGCGCTTGCCGCCGCCGTAGCGCTCCATCCGGGTCTCGACCGGATACAACTCGAGCAGGCTTGCCCTCGCCTCGGCTTCGCTGTCGAACGTCAGGATGGCGCCATCCGCCCCGCGCACGTCGCGCCAGATGCCGTTCGGCGCCTCGACCTCGATCTTGTATTTCAGCGGTGCCGCCATCGTTTGAGGTCGCGAACAGATCAGGCGCCGGACGCGCCCGCCTGCAGCGCGCGTATGCGCTCCTCGATCGGCGGATGCGTCGCGAACAAGGCCATGAAGCCGGAATGATCGGTGATGCCGAAGCCTGTCATCGACTTCGGCAGTTCGCCGGGCGGCAGTCCGCCCAGACGCGCCAGCGCGTGCATCATCGGCTGCGGCGTGCCCAGCAGTCTTGCGCTGCCGGCGTCGGCGCGAAATTCGCGACGGCGCGAGAACCACGCGACGATGATGCTCGCCAGGACGCCGAGCACGATCTGGGCGACGATCATCGTAATGAAATACCCCGGTCCGCTGCCGCGCTCGGTGCGAAAAATAATGCGGTCGACGAAGAAGGCGACCACGCGCGACAGGAATACGACGAAGGTGTTGACCACGCCCTGGATCAGCGTCAGCGTGACCATATCGCCGTTGGCGACGTGCGATAGCTCGTGGCCGAGCACCGCTTCGATTTCCTCGCGCGACATCGAGCTCAGCAATCCGGTCGATACCGCGACCAGGGCCGAATTGCGGAAGGCGCCGGTCGCGAACGCGTTCGGCTCGCCCTCGTAGATCGAGACTTCGGGCATGCCGACGCCGGCCTTGTCGGCCAACCGCTTGACCGTCGCCACCAGCCAGGCCTCGTCCTCGTTCTTCGGCGTGTCGATCACCTGCGCGCCGGTCGACCACTTGGCCATCGGCTTCGACATCAACAGCGAAATGATCGCTCCGGTGAAGCCGACGACGGCCGAAAAGACGAGCAAGGCGCCGACGTCGAGACCGTTGGCGGCCAGCGCGCGATCCAGACCCAGCAAGCGCACGACGACCGACAGCACGACGAGCACCGCGATGTTGGTCAGCAGGAAGAGGAAGATGCGCTTCATCGATTTCTCCGGCCGGGGACGGCACACCGCGCATGGTAACGCCAACGGCCGGCGGCGTCAGACCCGCCGATCAGCGTCTGCCGGAAGAATCCTTGCCCCAGGAATCGCGCAGCGTGACGGCCCGGTTGTACACCGGTCGCCCGACGGCGGCATCCCTCGCATCGGCGACGAAGTAACCGTGCCGCTCGAACTGATAACGCGCATCGCTCGGGGCCTTGGCCAGCGCCGGTTCAACGTAGGCTTGCGCCACGCGCTTGGCCTGCGGATTCAGGTCGTCCAGATAATTGCGCTCGGTCGGTTCCTCGAAGTGGATCTCGTCGTCGACGTCGGCGGCGGCGCGCGGCGGCGGCACGTCCGCATCCTGGTCGCGCGCGCGGCCCGGCTGCGGCACGGCGAACAAACGATCGTAGAGGCGCACTTCGGCGCGCTCGGCATGCCGCACCGACAGCCAGTGGATGTTGCCCTTGACCTTGCGCGCCTCGGCGCCCGGCGTCCCGCTCCGGGTCGTCGGGTCGTAAGTACAGTGCACGACGCTCACTCCGGCCGCGTCCCTGTCGACGCCGACACAGCGGATCACGTAGCCGTAGCGCAGGCGCACTTCGGCGCCGGGCGAAAGCCGGAAGTACCCTTTGGGCGGATGCTCGTCGAAGTCCTCGCGCTCGATCCACAGCTCCCGGGTCAGCGGCAGCGCGCGCGTGCCGAGCTCCGGGTGCTGGGGGTGGTTCGGCGCATGGCAATCCTCGACCTGGCCCTCCGGATAGTTATCGATGACGAGCTTGACCGGATCGAGCACCGCGATGCGGCGCTCGGCACGCTCGTTGAGATCGTCGCGCAGACAGTCCTCGAGAACGCTCAGGTCGATCCAGGAATCGGACTTCGAAACGCCGATGCGCTCGGCGAACAGCCGGATCGCCTCCGGCGTATAGCCGCGCCGCCGCAGCCCGACCAGCGTAGGCATGCGCGGATCGTCCCAGCCTTCGACATGTCCGCCTTCGACCAGCTCGAGCAGCTTGCGCTTGCTCATTACCGTGTAGGTGAGGTTGAGCCGCGCGAATTCGTGCTGTTGCGGCAGCGGCCGCGGCAGCAGTCCGGCGTCGGCGAGCCGCTCGATCACCCAATCGTAGAGCGGGCGATGGTCCTGGAATTCGAGCGTGCAGAACGAATGCGTGATGCGCTCCAGCGCATCCGAGATCGAGTGCGTGTAGTCGTACAGCGGGTACACGCACCACTTGTCGCCGGTGCGGTGGTGCGTCGTGTGCCGGATACGGTAGATCGCCGGATCGCGCAGGTTGATGTTGGGGCTGGCGAGGTCGATCTTCAGCCGCAGCACGTGCGCGCCGTCGGGAAACTCGCCTTCCTTCATCCGGCGGAACAGGTCGAGGTTCTCGGCCACGTCGCGCTCGCGATAGCGCGACGCCTGTCCCGCCCGGGTCAGCGTCCCGCGCAGCGCACGCATTTCTTCCGGGGTCGAGCTGTCGACATACGCCATGCCCGCCTTGATCAGATGGCGCGCGAACTCGTACAGGCGGTCGAAGTAGTCGGACGCGTGGTAAAGATGCGGCCCCCAGTCGAAGCCCAGCCACTTGACCGCGGCCTTGATCGAATCCTCGTACTCGACATCCTCCTTGATCGGATTGGTGTCGTCGAAACGCAGATGGCAGACGCCGCCGTTCTCGCTCGCCAGACCGAAATTCAGGCAAATCGACTTGGCGTGCCCGATATGCAGATAGCCGTTGGGCTCGGGTGGAAAGCGAGTGACCACTCGCCCGCCGTATTTCTGGCTTCGGTTATCCTCCGCGATGATTTGTCGAAGAAAATTGGAGGCGGCCGGGGCCGCGTTTTGTCGCAGTGCAGCAGTCATTGCGCTTTGTTCATGAACAAATTACAAACTTCCTACATTCTAACCGGTGCCCATGCCCTCGTCATCGACGCCATACCACGGGGAATCGGCCCATGCGGCGAGGGCCGCGCCCAGCAAGGCTTCGCGGGCGGTGGGCCTCGCGCGGGCCGAAGTGTTTTCCACAATATCTGTGGATAAAATTGTGCATATCTTGTAAATTCGGCCGCTAAGTGGCACTGCAGGTAGGGATTTCGTTGTCATGCCCAAAATCGCACCGTATTTTTCATATTATTATTCAATAACTTGGAAACAAACCTCGACGTTCGGCTGATGCTTGGTGCAACCCGGTCGCACCGAGGGATAACGCGCCGGAGGCTTAATCGGGCGCGATCCATTGTCCAGGACATATTCTCCGGGCAACCGTACAACTGCAAGCGCGCCCGGGCCCGTCTCCGTTGACCATCATGGAACCCGTAACGCCGTCGCTTGCTCCGGTGGTGCCCGTATCGCTGCTGGTCGGTTCCGCACGTTTACTGATCGAGCGCCACCTGGGACTCGCCTGGATCAGTGGGGAAATCTCCGGGTTTACCCGCGCGGCGTCCGGGCATTGCTATTTCATGCTCAAAGACGACCAGGCGCAGGTTCGCTGCGTGCTTTTCCGGCACAAAGCCCAGCTGCTCGACGTCGTCCTCCGTGAGGGCGCGGCGGTCGAGGTCCGTGCCACCCCCACGATCTACGAGGCGCGCGGCGAATTCCAGCTCAATGTGGAAACGGTGCGGCTGGCCGGTCTGGGTGCCCTGTACGAGCGCTTCGCCCGGCTGAAGGCACGGCTGGAGTCGGCAGGATGGTTCGCGCCCGAGCGCAAGCGATCGCTGCCGGCTTTTCCGTTGGCCCTCGGCATCGTCACCTCCCCGCAGGCCGCCGCGCTGCGCGACGTGCTCGCCACGCTGGCCCGACGCTTCCCCGGCCTGCCGGTCGTTCTCTATCCGGCAGCGGTACAAGGCGCGGGCGCCGCCGATGAGATCGCGGCGGCGATTGCGGCCGCGAATGCGCACGGCAAAGTCGATGTCCTGATCGTGTGCCGGGGCGGCGGGTCGATCGAGGATCTTTGGGCGTTCAACGAAGAGGTCCTCGCCCGCGCCGTATTCGCGTCGCGCATCCCGGTGATCAGCGGCGTCGGGCACGAGACCGACTTCACGATCTGCGATTTCGTCGCTGACCTGCGCGCGCCGACGCCCACGGCCGCGGCCGCACTGGCCGTACCCGACCGCGGCGCGCTGCGCCGCCAGGCGCAGGCGGTCCTCGCCCGCTGGCAGCATGCGTTCGCGCGTGCACTCGAGCTGCGCATGCAGCGCATCGACCTGGTGTCGCGCCGGCTGGTGCATCCTGCCGCGCGCATCGCGCGGCAGCGGGCTGATCTCGCCGTCCTGGCCCGCCGCCTCGCGCGCGTCGCCGCGCAGGCGCAGCAGGCACGACAGCGCCGGGTCGCGGACCAAGCGGCCGCGCTTGCGCGACTGCTCGGGACGCCGCCGCCGGCACGCGCCCTGCTGGAGCGCCGCCGCGAAGGCTGGCAGCGCGCGGCCACCGAGCGCATCGCGGCGATCGCGCAGCGCATCGATGCGTGCGCGCAGAGCCTGCGCCATCTGAATCCGCTGGGCGTGCTCGACCGCGGCTACAGCATCGTCACCGACGACCAAGGCGCCGTCGTGCAGGATGCCGGCACGCTCGCCATCGGAGACACGCTGAATGTGCGCTTCGCGCGCGGGGAAGCCGCCAGCAAGGTTACCCGCACGCGTTCGGGCTGAAGCCCGCGCGGTTCAGGCCTCGTCCGGATCCGGATTGTCGATCGCGCCGGCGCTTTTGAGCCGGGCGATGACGTCCGCCGGCGCAGCCGCCGCGATCTTCGGCGTTCGGCAGACCACATCGGCGTTCTGCGCGCGATGGCGCAGCGCGTGGTCGATCAGCACCAGCAGCAGCATCGCTTCGGCGATCGGCGCCGCGCGAATGCCGACACAGGGGTCGTGCCGCCCGTGCGTATTGACGGTCACCGGCGCGCCCGCCTTGTCGATCGACCGGCGGTCGAGCCGTATCGACGACGTCGGCTTGACTGCGATCGAAACGACGATGTCCTGACCGGTCGAGATGCCGCCGAGGATGCCGCCGGCGTGATTCGAAGCGAAGCCTTGCGGCGTCATCTCGTCCGAGTGCACGGTCCCGGGCTGCGCGATGCTCGCAAAGCCGGCGCCGATCTCCACGCCCTTGACAGCATTGATGCCCATCATCGCGTGGGCGATGTCCGCGTCGAGCTTGTCGAACACCGGCTCGCCCCAGCCGACCGGGACGCCGGAGGCGACGACGGTGATGCGCGCACCACAGGAATCGCCCGACTTGCGCAAGGCATCCATGAATGCTTCGAGCTGCGGAACGATCGCATCGTCGGCGGCGAAGAACGGGTTCGCGTCGACGTTATCCCATGACTTGAACGGCACGGTGCGCTCGCCGATCTGCGCCAGGTAACCGCGAACGACCAGACCGTGATGCTCGCGCAGCCACTTGCGCGCGACCGCGCCGGCAGCAACGCGGACTGCCGTTTCGCGCGCCGATTGCCGTCCTCCGCCGCGATGGTCGCGAATGCCATACTTCTGCCAGTAGGTGTAGTCGGCGTGACCGGGCCGAAAGGTATCGGCGATCGCCGCGTAATCCTTGCTGCGCGCGTCCTCGTTGCGAATCAGGAGCGCGATCGGTGTTCCGGTCGTCCGCCCTTCGAACACGCCGGACAGGATTTCGACGGTGTCGGACTCGCGGCGCTGGGTGACGTGTCGCGATGTGCCGGGCTTGCGCCGGTCGAGATCGTGCTGGATGTCCGCCGCCGTGAGCTCCAGTCCCGGCGGACAGCCATCGACGACGCAGCCGATCGCCGGTCCGTGCGACTCGCCGAACGAGGTGACGCAAAAAAGCCTGCCGAAAGTATTGCCGGACATCGCTGATCCGTGACGTCGACCTGCGGCGAGTTTAGCATGCAGCTTTCATGGGCTTTGCGCCCGCTGCAGACCAGCTTCGATACCCGCGCCGCTGCCCGGACGTTCATCGATGAAGATACCGCAATCACTCGCCGGCGTGATCGCGAGCGCGCGCAGCGTCGCGGTGTTGACGGGCGCCGGCGTGTCGGCCGAATCCGGCGTCCCGACGTTTCGCGACGCGCAGACCGGATTGTGGGCGCAGTTCGATCCGCGGGAGCTGGCGACGCCGGACGCATTTCGCCGCAATCCCAAGCGCGTGTGGGACTGGTATGCGTGGCGGCGCGAGCTCGTTGCGAGGGCCGAGCCCAACGCGGGGCATCGCGCGCTGGTCGTGCTCGAAGACCGCGTTGCCGATTTTGTGCTTATCACGCAAAACGTCGACGGCCTGCACCGGCGGGCGGGCAGTCGCAACGTGGTGGAGCTGCACGGCAACATCGCGCGTGTCAAATGCTCGCGCGAGCATTCGATCGTCGAGCACTGGACCGAGGATCGCGACGCGGTGCCTCGCTGCGCCGGGTGCGGCGCGCTGCTGCGGCCCGACGTCGTCTGGTTCGAGGAAACGCTGCCGGCGGGTGCGCTCCAGGCGGCCGAGGATGCGGCAAGGCGCTGCCAGCTACTGCTCGTCGTGGGCACGTCGGCCGAGGTCTATCCTTCGGCTGCGCTGCCGGACTATGCGAAGGCCGGGGGCGCGACGATCGTCGAGATCAATCCGCATCCGACGCCGCTGTCCGGCGACGCCGACTATGTGCTGCGAGCGCCTGCGGGCGTCGCGCTGCCGGCGTTGATCGCCGCGTCGTGGCCGGACGCAGGTCGCTGACTTGCCATCACGACGGCAGGCATCGATCGGATCGCCGCTGCGCCGGAGCGATGCCGGAACGACGCCGAAAGCTCATCGCGGATCAATCTGTCGGGCACCGTCATTGCCAGACTGGACAACCCGCAGATGCCTGACGCGAAGCCGATCAGAACCAGCAAGATCATGGCAGCGAAGCGAAGAATTTGGCCCATGATTCCCCTTTTCAGTCGCGATACGGTCTAACCGCCGTCCGCAGGCTTCGGCGCGTCGGCCGCCGGCGGGAGCGGCGATAGATATCCGATCAGCAGCAGCAGTGTGCCGACGCCCAGAAATGCGACTACGCGCGGCAGGCCCGAAAGCGTTGCGAGGTCGATCAGGAACAGCTTGCCCACCGCCAGCGCGAGCAGCCCCGCGCCGGTCATCCAAAGCGGCCGCAGCGCCCGCCGCGTGGCAAAAAACATCAGTACGACGGCGGTCGCAGTCCAGGCGAGCGTCAAACCGGCCTGTAACAACTTCGAGGCGAGCAGTGCATTGAGCTGCCAGGGAATCCCTCCCCAGTGATGGGCGGTGCGCAATGCGGCGCCATTGAGCAGACCGAACAGGCCGACGCCCAGCCAGGCAAACCGCGTCGTGTCGCGCAGTCCGCCGAAACGGCCGCTCCAGACGAACAGTGCAACCAGCGTCAGTCCGAGCGTCAGTTCGAGCGGATTGAAAAGCGGAACATAGGCGAGCGGCGATGCGGTGCCGGGCGAGACGACGGTCGCAATCGCGAACCAGGCTGCGGCCAGCACGGCGATCGGTCCGCCGGCGCCGATCGCGTACGCGTCGCGATGCGCGCTGAGCGGCCAGCGGCCTGCATCCGCCAACGCACAAACCAGGAAGAGGAAGGCAGCCAGCGGCAATACCGCGGCGCACGCGAGCCACACCGTCCCCGGCGGCGCGACGCGGTCGACCCACTCGCTCGCTTCCCAGGCGAGCTGCGCGGTCAGCGCAATCGCCGACACCGCATGCGCGGCGTACAACTGGCCCGGTGTGAGGACCGGCGCCGGTGCGAACGGCGCGGCGGATCGCTGCGGCGTATCGGCCGCATACAACGCGCTCCATTGCACGATCCAGGCGAGTGGCCACAGCAGAACGCCGAAATTCTGCAGCGTCGTGCGTGCCATCTGCCAATCGCTCCACGCTGCCAGCGCCATCGCCGGGAGCAGTGCGATGGCGCCCAGCATGAGCCGCGGCCAGCGCGCAGCCCTTGAGATCAACAGCGCGGCTGCGATGCTGACCGCCACCCAAGCGAGCGCCGCGTGCGGCGTGTCGCTCCGGTCCAGATGTCGCTTCAGTTCGAAAGCACCGCCGGCGAGCCACCAGGCGGCGCCCCACAGCAGGAGCAAAGGCACGAAGCCGCGCTCCGGCGCCGGCAACTTGTCCCCGGCGCGATCTGCCACGGCGGCCGTGACGATGCCCGACACGGCGATCAAGATCGCGCCGACGAAAAAGGCGTTGGCGAACAGCGAATCGTCGCCGCGCGCCGCGTCCGACCAGAGAAAGACCGCGCCTGCGCCGAACTCGACCAGCAGCGCGAAGCCACGCAGCAGCGGCGTGCTTTGCCGCACACCGAGCCAGAATGCCGCGGCGGCTGCGACCGACCACAGCGCCGCGGTGACCCGATAGTCGAACGCCAGCGGAACGGCGATCGTCGCGAAGATCGCCGCCAGCGCGAGGAACGCGCGCGCAATCAACGCCAGGCCCGCTTCGGCGCGCCAACGCAACAACAGGAAAAGCAGGCTGTACACAATCGCGAGAGCCACGGCGCTCCAGGCAGCGCCGTACTCGATGTCGCGCACCAGTGCGGCCTGGAGCCCGAAGGCGACCAGCGGCACGCCGAAGACCAGCAGGCCGTCGACCGGAGCGCGCGCCTCGAAGCGGCCGCGACGCGCATACAGGACCGCGATCGCGACATAGAAAACGAAGAACAGGATGAGAAACGGCTCGACCGTCGCGAAATAGGCCGGCCGGTAATAGCGATACGCCCAGATCGAGCCGAGGACGAAAGTGAAGATGAAGCCGAGCAGATTGAGCGCACGCCAGGAGCGCACCCACGCCAGCGCGAGGATCGCGGCGTTGAGAATCGCGAAGTAGCCGAACAGCAGCGCCGGATCGCCGGTGACGTTGGTCAGCATCGGCGCGAGAAATCCGCCGGCGACGGCGAGTCCGGCGAGAGGCTGCGCATCGGCGCGGATCGCAAGCGCGACCGTCGACGCGGCGATCAGCGCGAGCAGCACCAGTCCCGGTAAAGGCGGCAGGACGTGATACAGGCGAAAGGCGGCGAACGTCGTCAGGTACAGGATTCCCGCGCCCGCGCCCTGCAGCGAAAGTCCGTATCCCGGCCGGGCCCGGACCAGCCGCATGCCGATGGCAATCAGCACGAGACCGATAACGCCCACACCGATGAGCCGCCATTCGATCGGGATGGTGACGATCTCGGCCAGATAGCGCAGCAGGAAGGCGACGCCGAAAAACAGGATGACGACGCCGATCCGGGTCAGCGCGTTGCCGCCCGTCAACCATGCCCATAGCGCATGCGGCGCGGGCGCTGCAGCGGGCGCCTCAGGCGTGCCGATCGGCGCCGGCGCTGCGGGCACGGCAGCTGGCGCGACCGCGGGCCGAACCGGTGCGAACTGGGCACCGGTTCCGCCTTTGCGCACCGGCAGCAGGTCAACGCCCGGCGCCGCGACCGGCGCGTCCTCCGTTGGTGGAACCGGAACCGCTTCGCCGGTCCGAGTTCGTCCCGCCTGGTCCGGCGTCGCGCGCGCCGCCGATTTGCGCAGGTACGCGCCGATCAGCGCGCCTATCAGCGCGCCGAGCAGCGCGCTCCTGAAGCCCCAGCTGCTGCCGATGATGCCGCCGATCAACAAGCCGAGCCAGGTCATCGTGCCTCCCGAGCGATAGCGCTAGCGCCAGTCACCGCGCAAGGCGAGCACGTTCTGCTGCAGGTATTCCGGCGTCGCCCGCTCCGGCGGTACCGGCGGGCCGGCGACCAGCGCTATGCGCGAGAACAGGCCGCGAATCTTGCGCATCGCGCGGCCGCGATCGGAACGGCTGAAGAAGCTGCCCCACAGTCCGCGCAACGCCATCGGCACGACCGGCGCAGGCGCCTGCTCGAGGATGCGCTGCAAGCCCGGGCGAAACGGATTGAGATCGCCGGTCTCGGTGAGCTTCCCCTCGGGGAAGATGCCGACGATCTCGCCGGCCCGGAGCGCGGCGGCTGCTTCGGCGAATGCACGCTCCTTCATCGCCGCATCCTCCTTTGCCGGCGCGATCGGTATCGTGCGCATCGTGCGGAAAATGAAGTTCAGCAGCGGAATGCGGAAGATGCGGTGATCCATGACGAAGCGTATCGGGCGGCGCACGCAGGCGGCGATGACGATCGCGTCGACGAAGCTGACGTGATTGCATACGATCACGCATGGCCCTTCGGCCGGAATGCGATCGAGACCCTCCTTGTCGACGCGGTAGAACGTGTGGACGAGGAGCCAGGCGAGGAACCGCATCAGGAACTCGGGCACCAGCAGGTAGATATAGAGCGCGACGACCGCGTTCATGAGGCCCGTGACCAGCAGCAGCTGCGGAATCGACAGCCCTGCCTTGAGCAGCGCCAGCGCAATGCCCGCGGATGCGACCATGAAGATTGCGTTCAGGATATTGTTGGCGGCGATGATGCGCGAACGGAACGCGGGCTCCGAGCGCTCCTGGATCAGCGCGTACAGGGGGACGATGTAGAAGCCGCCGAACATGCCGATCAGGATCAGGTCGGCGATGACTCGCCAATGCGCGCCGACCGCGAAGAACGCCCCGATGCCGGCAAGGCCCTGCGGCGCCAGGCTGCGGCTGGCCAGATACAGGTCGATCGCGAACACCGACAGCCCGATCGAGCCGAAAGGAACGAGGCCGATCTCGACCTTGTGTCCCGACAGGCGCTCGCACAGGAGCGAGCCCACGCCGATACCGATCGAGAAGATCGCGAGCAGCAAAGTCGCCACGTGCTCGTCGCCCCCAAGCACGTCCTTGGTGAAGTTGGCGAACTGCGTGAGGTACGTCGCGCCGTAGAACCAGAACCAGGAGATGCCCAGCATCGCCAGCCACACGACGCGGTTGCCGTGCGCGAAGCGAAGGTTGCGCCAGGTCTCGGTGAACGGATTCCAGTTGATGCGCAAGGCCGGCGCCACCGCCGGCGTCTCGGGAATGCCGCGCGAGACCAGGTAACCGGCGAGCGCGATCGCGATGGCAGTCGCGCCCGCGAGGATCGGTCCGTCCGGCTTGATGGCGATCACCAGGCCGCCGACGATCTCGCCCAACAGGATCGCGACGAACGTTCCCATCTCCACCAGGCCGTTGCCGCCGACCAGCTCGTTGCTGCGCAGGTGCTGCGGCAGGATCGCGTACTTGACCGGGCCGAACAGCGTCGAATGCACGCCCATCATGCCGAGGGCGACGAACAGCAAAACCAAGTCGCGCCGGTAGAAGCCGACCGCGCCGATGACCATGATCGCGATTTCGAAGATCTTGATCAGGCGGATCAGGCGGGATTTTTCGTATTTGTCGGCAAGCTGCCCGGCGGTCGCCGAAAACAGCATGAACGGGAAGATGAAAACGGCGGCCGCGATGTTGACCAGGTCGTTCGATGAGAACGTCGTCAGCGCCGCGGCCTGGAACGCGACGAAAATGACCAGAGCATTCTTGTAGACGTTGTCGTTGCCGGCGCCCAGGAACTGGGTCCAGAAGAACGGCGCGAAGCGCTTTTCGCGCAGCAGCTGGAACTGGCTGTGTTCGGCCATGGTTCGACTCCTCCAGACGCTAGCGGTGAGACGCCAGGTAGTCCTGCACGGCGGCCAGCGCCGCCTGCACGGCGGGCGCGTCGGGCCAGAATTGCACTTCCTTGCCGACCTTTTCGCTCTTGAGCACGCCGGCCTCGCGCAGCACGCGCAGGTGGTGCGCCACCGCCGAGCGCGACAAGGTCGACGCGGCCACGATCTGCCCGACGTTGAGCCTCTCGCCCGGTTCGAACATCAGCAGGATACGCTGGCGGTGCTCGTCGCCGAGGGCGACGAACACGCGGGCGATACGCCGCCAGGCCCCGGGAATAGCGCGGGCATACGCCTGTTTCATGCCTAAATGACTAGTCGCATAGTTATTTGATTCTAGCCGTCCGGCAGACGTTGTCAACCCCCTCCGGCGCAAGCCCCCGATGCCCGAGCGCCCCGGCGATTGGACTACAATGACCCGTTCCCACCGCCGCCAGCCTGACGATGCGCCAGTATCTCGAGTTCATGCGCCACGTGCGCGATCACGGCCAGCGCAAGGACGATCGTACCGGCACCGGGACGCTGTCGGTCTTCGGCTACCAGATGCGCTTCGACCTCGCCGCGGGTTTTCCGCTGCTGACGACCAAGCGCGTGCATACGAAGTCGGTGATCCACGAGCTGCTGTGGTTTCTCGCCGGCGACACCAACGTCCGCTATCTGCGCGAGCATGGAGTGACGATCTGGGACGAGTGGGCCGACGCCGACGGCGATCTCGGACCGATCTACGGATACCAGTGGCGGTCGTGGCCGGCGCCGGACGGGCGGCATATCGACCAGCTGGCCGAGGTCGTCGCCCAGATCAGGAAGAATCCCGACTCCCGGCGGCTGATCGTGTCGGCGTGGAACGTCGGCGACATCCCGCGGATGAAGCTGCCCCCCTGCCACGCCTTCTTCCAGTTCTATGTGGCGCAAGGAAAGCTCTCGTGCCAGCTTTATCAGCGCAGCGCCGATGTCTTCCTCGGCGTGCCGTTCAACATCGCCTCGTACGCGCTGCTGACGCATCTGGTCGCGCAGCAGACGAGCCTCGAACCCGGTGACTTCGTCTGGACCGGCGGCGACTGCCACCTGTATCTCAACCACCTCGAGCAGGTCGAGATTCAGCTGGCGCGCACGCCTCACCCGCTGCCGAGGCTCGTGCTCAAACGAAAGCCGCCATCGCTGTTCGATTACCGGTTCGACGATATCGAGATCGCCGATTATCAGTTCGATCCCGCGATCAAGGCCCCGGTCGCCGTCTAGGTACGGCGATCTCGCGTCGAAAGCAGCGCCTACTCGAAACGGAGGTTTCGATGATCAGAAAACTCGCATCCGGCGGATACCGCCTCTATTCGCGCAAAGTCGATCCGAAGACCGGGAAGCGGCGCAACCTGGGCACGTTCAAGACGCGGGCAGCCGCCGAAAAGCACGAGCGCGAGGTTCAGTACTTCAAGCGGCATTGACGGGCATCGCCGACGGTCGGCGGCGAGCAAGGCGGGCAAAAAAAAGCCCGCTGGAGGAGGGAGCGGGCAAGGGGGATCCGGTCGGGCGGTGCAGTCAGACGACGCTCCTGGCGGCGTTGACGCGGTCGGCCAACTCTTCGAGTGCGACTTGTTGCGACGGCGACAGCGCCTGCTTCGGGCCGTGGTCGATCCCGTCGGGCTCGCGGGACCCTTCGGCCTCCGCAAGCCAGTACGCTGCAAACTCGGGTGCGAACCTGTCCATCGCCGTCTCCTGCTTCCGCATGGCATCGGCGCACATTGCGCGCGATGCCTTCGCCACAGGTCAAGCAATCGCTGTGCCAACCATGTGGAGAGTCGATGAATCAGTGGCTTGCCCCTGGGGGCGCGGCGAGAAGGCAGGCGCGGCATGTAAAACATCGCCGCGACTTGTGAAAAGTGTCGTATCTAAACGACACGCTTTCGCTGCAGCGCAGCAAGCTATTGATTAGAATGGGTCAAAACTGTCTCTGAACAGAGACATATGTGCGTAAAATGCAACAAACCGCGCGCAAAGCCTTGGGGCGCGGAACGAAGCCTCAGTTTTTGGCTTCCTTGAACATCGCCGGCTCGAGCCGGTGTCGCTGCAGCAATTTGTAGAACTCGGTGCGGTTGCGTTTGGCCAGCGTCGCTGCCTGCGTCACGTTCCCCCCGGTGATCTTCAGCAACCGGACCAGATAATCGCGCTCGAATTGCTTACGCGCCTCCTCGAACGGCGCCAGCACGCCGGAATCCTCGCGGAGCGCCCCATGCACCAGGGTGGCCGGAATCACGCTGGTCGTCGTCAGCGCGACGGCTTGCTCGAGCAGATTCAACAGCTGTCTCACGTTGCCCGGCCACGGGGCACTGATCAGCAAGGCCATCGCGTCGGGCGCCAGCGTGGGCACCGGCTTCTTGTACCGCTCGGCGAGCTTGCGCAGGAAATGCGTGGCCAAAAGCGGAATGTCCTCGCGTCGATCGGCCAGCGGCGGCAGCTTCAGCGAGACCACGTTCAGCCGGTAATAGAGATCCTCGCGAAACTGGCCGTTTTCCTTTTGCGCGTCCAGGTCGCGGTGCGTGGCCGAAACGACGCGAACGTCGACCGGGATCGATTGCGTCGCCCCCACCGGGCGCACTTCCCCTTCCTGCAGTACCCGCAGCAGCTTGACTTGCAGCGGCAACGGCATGTCGCCGATTTCATCGAGGAAAATCGTTCCGCCATCGGCCGCCTGGAACAGCCCCTTGTGCGCCTGCACTGCGCCGCTGAACGCGCCCCGGGCATGGCCGAACAATTCCGACTCGAGCAATGGCTCCGGAATGGCGCCGCAATTGACGCCGATGAACGGCCGCGTCGCGCGCCGGCTGGCGCGATGGATCGCGCGCGCCAGCAACTCCTTGCCCGTGCCCGACTCGCCGAAAATGAGCACGCTGGCATCGGAATCCGCGACCAGGCGCGCTTGCCGCATCAGGTCCTCCATGCGCGGGCTACGGGTGATGATGCCGGCGCGCCATTCGCCGGTCGCCTGCGTCGGCTCGGGTTCGCCGCCACTGAGCCGGACCGCCGCGGCGACCTTCTGCAGCAATTCCTGGCTGTCGAAGGGCTTGGTCAGAAAGCCGAATACGCCGCGCTGCGTCGCCGACACGGCCTCCGGTATCGTTCCGTGCGCCGTAAGAATGATCACCGGCATCGCCGGATGCTGGCGATGGATGGCGTCGAACAGGGCCAGGCCGTCGATGCCCGGCATCTTGAGGTCGGTGATCACCGCGGCCGGGCGCTGGACCGCCAGCGCCGCGAGCGCGGTTTCGCCGCTGTCGGCGGTGCGCACGCGATAGCCGGCCGACGTCAGCCGCAGGCTGATCAGCTTGAGCAGATCCGGATCGTCGTCGACGAGAAGAACGTCGCTTGCCTGGGTCATCGATATGCTTCCATCGGACACTAGCGTCCCGTGCCGCCGCCGCCGCCGCCGCCCGCGCCGCCTGCATTGCGACTCCGTTCGAGCAGCAGGGTTCGTTCGACCGCGCGCAATTGATCCAGTTTTTCCTGTGCCAGCGCGGAGCGTTTTCTCTCCTCCGCGACATTGCGAACGCGTTCGGCAATCTGGGCGTAGAGCACGAGGGCGAGTTGTTTCAGCGGCGATGCGCCGCCGGTCTTGCCGGCGACCGATTCGAGCAGGGCCAGCGCGCGACCATCGTCCGGCGGACCGGCATTGGGTATGGTCAGCAGCACTGCCAGCCTGATCCGGTTGGCCTCGGAGCGCGCGCGCGGATTGCTCGCCTGATTCACCGCCGCAAGCTCGCGTCGCAGTTCATCGGCGGGAGCGATCGCATAGCGCTGCAGATCGACCAGCAGGGCCATCGTCTGCTGCTCGTCCTCGTTGATCGGCGGCGCCGCCGGTGGTTCCTGCGCCGCGGCAGCCGGCGCGGGTGACGTCGCCGGAGGTTGCGGCGTCTGCGTCGGCGCCTGCGCGATCCGCTCCCCGGCCTTTTGAATCGGCCGCGCCGAGATGGTGGATGCCTCCGCCGCCAGCAGCGGCGAACCAGGCGGCGGCGCCGCCCATACACCGATGCCGATCAGCATTGCCACCGCTGCACCCGCGCGGGCCGCATCCTGCCGCAGGCTCACCCCTCCTCCTGGAGGGTGATGATCGGCTTGGCGTCGCTCGCCTGCGCGCGCTGTCCGGGCATCGCCAGCGGCAAGTACAGGCGGAAGTGCGCGCCGCGCCGTCCGTCGGCTCGATCGATCAGCTCGATGCGCCCGCCATGGGCGAGCGTGTATTCGCGCGCGATCGCCAGCCCCAGCCCGGATCCCTTGATCCTGCCTTCGGGCGCGGTCTTGCCCTGGTAGAACGATTCGAAGATGTGCGGCCGATCGACCGCGCTGATCCCCGGGCCGCCATCGATCACGTCGAGCACCGCTTCGTCGCTCTCGGACCGCAGCTCGATCAAGATAGAGCCGGAACGGGGCGAATACTTGATCGCGTTCGACAGCAGGTTGTCGACGATGGCGCGAATCTTTTCGCTGTCCCCGACGATGATCGACGGCGCGAGCTTCGCCTCGACCGTGATCAGGCGCGCGAACGCCGCGAGCTTGTGCTCGCGCACGACGCGCCGCACGACATCGGCCAGCGCCACCGGGCCCAGAGTCTGCGGCTCGATGCTGCGCGTCTGGTGGTAGTTGAGCAGATCCTCGATCAACTTCTGCAGCGACAAGGTGTTCTCGCGCACGATGCGCACGATCTCCCTCTGCTCGGGCGACAGCTCGCCGCCGACTCTGTCGCGCAGCAGCTCGGCGCCTTCGCGCACCGCGGTCAGCGGCGTCTTGAGCTCGTGCGAGACGTGACGCAGGAAGCGGTTCTGCTGCTCCTCGAGCTCGTGCAGGCGCGAGCGCAGCCATTCCAGCCGCTGCCCGAGGTAGCGCATGTCCTGCGGACCGTTGACCTCGATCGCGTGCGTGAAGTCTGCGCTTCCCATCTGGCGGATCGCCTGATCCAGCTGCCGTATCGGACGTGCGATCAGGACGGCAAAGGTGATCGCCAGCAGCATGGCGATCAGTCCCGCAGCGAGCGCCAGATAGCCCCAGGTCTTGCTTCCTTCGGCCGCGGTCTGCTGCAGATGCTCGATCTCGCGCTCGGTCAGCCGGTTGGTCGCATTGAGCATCGCCTGCGCGTCTTCGGCCATCGTCGCATAGCCGTCGGCGAGCGTCTTCGCGGAGCCGGCCGGTCGCTGCGGCGTCTTCAGCAGCGAGAAAAGGCCGCTTTCGTTTTCGGCCAGCCTCTCGAGCTGCGCGATCTGCGTCCGGTCGAGCGGAAGCTGCATCAACTGTTGCGTCGTCTGCCGGAAATCCTGCCGCAGTCGTCCGTAATCGTCGATCAGCTGCGGATCGTCGAGGATCAGCTGCTGGCGGACCAGGCGCTCGAGCGTCGTCGCCTGTTCGTAGAGCTGGCGGCTGGCGCGGCCCGCCTGCGCGGCCTGCAGCACCGCCTGCTGACTCTGCGTCCCCAGGCGGTCGAGACTGACGATCAATTCGACCAGCGCATACAGCAGCGGCAGACTTACCAGCAGGAAGCCGAGCAGAATGAACTTGAGGAATGAACGCGGGTAGTACACGGAGGGTCAGAGGCGGGCCGCTATAATCGGGTTGGACGGCACATGACAGCGCCAAGGCGGACGGAGTGTGCTGAGCCAGAAGTTCCGAAGATAAAGGCGCGGATGGGTTTGCCCCCTCAGGCAAGGCGCGAGACCGGAACCGTAGCATAAGCTACGGTGAGGTCGAGCAACGCAGCATCAGGGCTTATTTGCCAACAAAGCCGCCGCGAACTATCGAGCGAATTTCTGACTCAGTACACCGCCCAGCGAGCCACGCGTGCACGATACACCAGCCCCTGCCGCCCCGCCAAGCGCGGTGCCCCGGATTGCGCTGATCGCCGCCGTTGCGCGCAACGGCGTGATCGGCCTGCGCGGTCGATTGCCCTGGCGCCTGCCCGACGATCTGAAGCGCTTCCGCGCGTTGACTACCGGACACGCGGTCATCATGGGTCGCAAGACCTGGGATTCGATCGGCCGGCCGCTGCCCGGGCGGCAGAACCTCGTCGTGACGCGGCACCGCGATTTCGCCGCGCCGGGCGCCGAAGTCGCGCATTCGCTGCCCGAAGCGATCGGACTCGCCACGCTGCCCTCTCCGGTATTCGTCATCGGCGGTGAAGCCCTCTATCGCGCTGCGCTCCCGCTGGCGGATCTGTTGTTGCTGACCGAGATCGATCGCGACTTCGACGGCGATGCTAGGTTCCCCGATTTCGACCGCGCACAATGGCGCGAAACGGCGCGCGAGACGCGACGGCTGGACGGCGACGCCGGCTTCGCCTACGATTTCGCGTCCTATTCGCGCCTGCACCCGTAGGGCGCGCTTGCGCTCAAAGGCGCTCCGCTTGGAGAACTCGCATGTCCGAAGATCACTTTCACGTGCATGGGCCGCACGATCACGAGGTGGAGCATCGCGCGCAGCACGATCCGTTCGCCGGCCGCATCGCGGTGATGACGGCCATCTTCGCGACCATAGGCGCGGTCTTCGGCTACATGGCCGGACACACGCAGAACGAAGCGCTGCTGTACAAGAACGAGGCGGCGATCCGCAGGACCGAGGCGTCGGACCAGTGGAATTTCTATCAGGCCAAAAGCTCGAAGCAGAATCTCGCCGAGCTCGGCGCCACCTTGACGACCGGCGAGCAGCAGGCGCGCTATCAGAAGGAGGTCGATCGGTACAGGCAGGAAAAGGAGGAGATCATGCCCAAGGCCAAGAAGCTGGAGGACGAATCGACGAAGGCGGAGGAAAAAAGCGAGGCGTCGATGCACGTCCATCACCGCTGGGCGCAGGCGATGACGCTGATCCAGATCGCGATCGCATTGGCCGCGATCACGATCCTGACGCGCAATCGCGGCCTCCAGTACATCGCCTACGCGGGCGCCGCGATTTCGATCGCGCTGGGCGCGCTCGCGGTCGCGCACGTCTGAACGGCGCGCCGCCCGCTAACGCCTAGCCAAGGTTGCGCAACTCCCGCAGCGCAACCGACAGCATCGCCGCGTCGGGCTGCGCGGCCAGGCGCAGCTCGCCGAGGAGCTGTGCCGCGCGCTCGATGCCGCGCCGGTTGCGATCCTGCCAGGCGCCGATAAGCAAGCTGGAAGTACCCGCAGCCGCGCCGCCGACCACTTCGGCGGCGATCGTCCGTTGCAGCCCCGACAGATCGTCCTGCATCGCGCCTCGGGCCAGCATCTGCCAGTGCTGGTCGCCTGGAAGCGCGGCGATCCTGTCGCGCAGCCACGCCAGGCCGAGTCGCGTCGCCAGATCGAAATA
>Ga0207657_10000725_pt1 | contig 35060 bp, 40 predicted proteins | sample KBSC33metaG_FD_184316 | JGI IMG/M metagenome (GOLD analysis project Ga0207657, IMG submission 184316) | Corn rhizosphere microbial communities from Kellogg Biological Station, Michigan, USA - KBS C3-3 metaG (SPAdes) (version 2) | ecosystem: Host-associated > Plants > Roots > Rhizosphere > Soil ...
GCGAGTCCGGAGGAGAGCAGATCGCCGAGAATTGCGGGACCCGAGGCGTTCGCCGGAAAGTATGCAAAAAAGTTCGGCGATTGCCAGTGAGTGATCCCGGGAAGGATGAGTTTGTCCACATCGGCCAGAATCGCGGGGAAGGATTCACCCGTAGGCGGAGGATCCTTCGGCAACGAAGCTCGAATGTCTCCCGGATGCACCTGCGCCAGTACGGGAAAGGACTCGATACGTTTGTAGTAGTCGGCAATCCAGTCGACGATGGCATGACCATGCCGGCGGAAATCTTCTGGGGTCATATGAAAACTGGTTGACTCAGGCACGGCGCCTCCGCGGAAGAAAGAAGTCAGAGCCAAGCAAACGCCCGGTCAGCTCAGCTGGCCGTAGTACAGGCGAGTCTTGTATGAGAAGAAAACCAGGCCATGTTTATTGTGCAGATCAAAAATTCGGCGGAGTTCCACCAGCATAGGCGCGTGCCGTGCATCACCGCTCTGCGGCGTGTAAGACGAAGAAAGTAGCCGACCCTCCAACGCCGTGTAATTAAATTCCTGGCAATTGTCGAAGGCTCTGGACGCGAAAGACGAGGGAGCGAAGAAATAATCGATACTTGCCGTGGTGTGCTCGTGGCGCACTTGCTCATAGTCCGTCGCGTACGCGAGCAGCAGTTGCTCATAGTCGCGCAAAAAAGCAGTGTCGGTGCAGCGCTCATTCCAGACGAGCACAGCCCAGCCACCCGGTTTCAGCACACGGATGAATTCCCCCCGAGCTTTCTCGCGATCGAACCAGTGCGCTGCCTGGGCGGCGGTAACGAAATCCATACTGCTATCAGGAAGGGTGGTGTCCTCGGCAGTCCCGGCAACACTGTGAAATTGCGGGTAAGAAGAAAGCAATCGTTCGCCTGCCTGGCGCATACCCGGGTTCGGTTCAACGCCGTAAACAATATTGCCGTTTTCCAGAAACATGCGAGTGAGCAAACCAGTTCCGGAGCCGATGTCAGCGATCACGCACTCTGGTTTCAGGGCACATTCACTCCGGAGCACCTCTATGATCTCCGAGGGATAACCGGGGCGGTAGCGAATGTAGTTATCGACGCGGGACGAGAACCGCTGGGTTGCGTTGAGGACAGACATGTAAAACAGTTTAGCGCGAGGTGCTGAAAGGCCGCTCGCGGATTCCAAGCCCGGACGAGTACAATCGAAAGTTTTGGAGTGGGCATGGAAACGATTGATAGCCGAGGAGTGAAGCGGGTTAGCCTCGAAATGGGCGATGTGGCCCCAGATTTCGATTTGCCTGCGCTCATCGCAGGAGTCAAAAAGCGTTTTCGACTCAGCGACGAGCGTGGGAAAAACAATGTCCTGCTGGCCTTTTATCCTTTCAATTGGGAACCCGCGAGCGAGCAGCAATTTACTCAATATCAGGCAGAGAGGGAGAGTTTGCAGCGTTTGAATATAGAAACCGTGGGGATCTGCGTGGACTCCATTATGAATACAACAGTGTGGGAGCGAGAAATTGGGCCCTTTGACTTTCCCTTGTGCAGCGACTTCTGGCCGCATGGGGCGGTTGCCGAGAAGTACGGAGTACTGCAGCCCGCGGGCCCGCTGGCGGGTGCCGCCACACGGACAAATTTTCTAGTCGATATGAACGGCGTGATTGTACTGCGGAAATTGTATGGCCGGGAGGAGGTCCCGGATCTAAAGCAAACCCTTGAGTCACTGCGGAGAATTGGGCAATGAAGCTCGTCTCCGGAGCACTTCTCTCATTTGCCTTGATATGCGCCAGCACTGGCGGCTCGCAACAAACCCCGCCTCAAACCACCACAACGCCGGCAAGCAACCCATCACCCATTTCTGCGGTTTCCATTGCGGGTTTTCTGGATTCTTCTGTTGAGGATGGTCTCGAAAAGCGCTTCCTTGCTGTGCCCGATCCTAAGCTGGCAGAGCAGCACCTCAAAGTGCTCACGCAGGCTCCGCACATCGCAGGATCGCCAGAGGACAAGGCGACAGCAGATTATGTAGCCGAGAAGTTTCGCGCCGCCGGACTCGACACGCAGATTGTCGAATACCGTGTATGGATGAACTATCCGGCTGAGATCAGTGTCGATGCTACAGCGCCCGCAGGTTTGCAGATGCATGGGCCCACCCGCGAGCACGTGGATGGCGACCCGTTCCAGAATGATCCACGGGTCGTTACGCCTTATAACGGCATGTCACCTTCTGGAGACGTTGAGGCTGACGTCGTGTACGCCAATTATGGATCGCCCGAGGATTTCAAAAAGCTCGAAGATCTCAAAGTGGACGTCCGGGGCAAGATCGTGCTGGTCCGTTACGGGCAAAATTTCCGTGGGGTGAAGGTTTACGACGCGCAGGAGCATGGGGCTGCCGGGGTGATCATTTATTCCGATCCCGCTGATGATGGCTGGAAAAAAGGGGACAAGTATCCAAAAGGACCTTGGCGACCCGATACAGGCGTGCAACGGGGGTCGGTTGGATACATGTTCGAGTTCGCAGGAGATCCGAGCACGCCGGGAGCCGCTTCAGTTTTGGGGTTCGATCAGTCCAAACGCACTCCGCCGGAAGATTCTGCGCAGCTGCCTAAGATTCCTTCAACGCCGCTGTCGTATCACGATGTCTGGCCGCTATTGGAGAATTTAGGCGGACCTGAGTCGCCCCGCGACTGGCAGGGCGCTCTACCCTTTACGTACCACGTCGGCCCTGGACCCGTGCGGCTGAAGATCCATTTGAAGCAGGACTTTCAGTTGCGCACCATCTGGGATGTTATCGGCAAGATCCCGGGCACCGACGCGGTTCCCGAGTGGGTGGTCGCCGGTAATCATCGCGACGCCTGGGTCTATGGTGCCGTCGATCCAAATAGCGGCACGGCGGCTCTGCTGGAATCGGTGCATGGGATCGGCGAACTGCTGAAGACAGGTTGGAAGCCGAAGCGAACCATCGTGTTCGGAAGCTGGGATGCTGAAGAACAGGGGCTCATCGGATCGACCGAGTGGGGCGAGGAGAATGCAGCAGAGTTAGCCAACGCGGCGGCCTATTTCAACATGGACGTGGCGGTCTCAGGACCGAAGTTCGGCGCCTCTGCGGTGCCAAGTTTGAAGCAGTTCATTCGCGATATCTCGAAGGTGGTGCCGAGCCCCAAAGGAGGTACCGTGTATGAGGTCTGGCGGAAGAGCAGCGACTCAGTCGCGGAACAGGTGATCACACCACAGGAAGCGATTGGAGACACTCGTCGTACTCCGGCAGTGCAGGCGCGCGCTGATGTGCCCGTCGGTGATTTGGGCAGTGGCTCCGATTACACGGTGTTCCTGCAGCATCTCGGCGTGCCTTCGACGGACATCGGATCGAGTGGTTCGTACGGCGTGTATCATTCCGTTTTCGACAACTTCGATTGGTTCAAGAAGTTCGGCGATCCCGACTTTTCCTATGAGCAGCAGATGGCGCGGGTCTATGGTTTGGAAGTACTGCGCATGGCCAATGCTGATGTTCTCCCTTATGACTACGAAGAGTACGGAAAAGAGATTTCGGCGTACCTGGATGCTGCGAAGAAGAAAGCGGATACCAAGTTCGCAGGTCACGTACCCGATTTTGCCCTTGCGGCCGAGGCGGCGCGACATTTAACTCGGGCGGGCGCTGCTATTGCCCAAAGACAAAAGAGTCCAGGCGCTGACACTGCCGGTCTCAATCGCACACTGCGGCTGGCCGAGGGCGGGCTATTGATTCCGGAGGGACTACCCAATCGTCCTTGGTATCGTCATGCAATTTATGCGCCCGGAGTCTACACGGGTTACGCTGCGGTAGTGATTCCCGGAGTCAATGAAGCCATTGACGCAGGAAATCTGCAGCGTACACAACAGCAGATTGGTGTGCTTGCAGCTGCGGTGAATCGTGCAGCTTCGGTCCTGGAGGCCTACAAATAGGGCCGGCCATTGACCCGTGTGGTGGCACGTACTCTGATGCGCGAAGGTGAGAGATAACGGTCGGCTTCCAGTCATCTATCAATGGCAAATACAACTTTAAGCCACATTGCGCATGATCTTCCGTCGGCGGCATTGGCGACATTTCTCGGCCTGTTTCCTATCGTCAACCCATTTGGCGGAATTCCGACGTTCTTTGCGCTGACGTCGGGTTTTACCCGCGCGAAACGCAACCAGACGGCACATCGAACCGGCTTCTACGTTTTTGCCATTCTGGTTACGTTCCTGTTTTTCGGTAGATTTGTACTGCACTTCTTTGGGATATCGCTTCCGGTACTGAAGATTGCCGGCGGACTCATTGTGGCGAATACGGCGTGGGGAATGGTTACGGCCAGCAACCGGATTACGCCAGCAGAAAGCGAAGAAGCCGCCACCAAAGCGGATATTTCATTGGCACCAATGGCAATGCCCATTCTGTCGGGGCCCGGGTCGATAGGTGTTGTGATGGGGTTCGCTGCCAACGCAAGTTCGATGCTTACTTATGTTGGGATGGTGATTGGGATCGCGGCGCTGGCAATGACTGTTTGCCTGTTTCTTCGGCTAGGCGGACCGTTGGTCGCGCGCCTGGGCCCGAACACCGTCGGCGCCATCAATCGCATTTTCGGTTTTCTGATCCTGGCTATTGCCGTTCAGTTGGTATGGGATGGGATAGCGGATTTCCGAGGATAGTCATCAGCAGACCTTCAAATTGGAGATCCCTGGCTTCGCCGGACGGAACTATTTAATCTCGACCAGTTTCTCCACCAATGCCGAGTAGTCCTTCTTCTCCAGTCCGTGGACCTGCTTGTTGTACTCATCCACTTTGCTGGAGTAGTTCATTGAACAGAACTTCGGACCGCACATGGAACAGAATGCTGCTTCCTTGTAGTAGTCATCTGGCAGCGTCTCGTCGTGCATCGAACGGGCGGTCTCTGGATCGAGCGACAGCGCGAACTGCTTTTCCCAATCGAATTTGTATCGGGCGTAGCTGAGGGCATCGTCACGGTCCTGTGCCCCCGCGCGGCGGCGGGCGATGTCGGCTGCGTGAGCGGCAATCTTGTAAGCGATGATGCCGTCTTTTACGTCCTTTTCATTAGGAAGGCCCAGGTGCTCTTTCGGGGTTACGTAGCAGAGCATCGCTGCGCCGTGCCATCCGATCATTGCCGCTCCAATTGCTGAAGTGATGTGGTCATAACCAGGAGCAATATCGGTGACCAGCGGACCCAGAGTATAGAACGGCGCTTCGTAGCAAAGCTCTTTTTCTTTGTCGACCTGCTCTTTAATCTTGTCGAGTGGAACGTGACCAGGACCCTCGATCATGACTTGGACGTCGCTCTCCCATGCCTTTTTCGTTAACTCGCCTAGTGTTTTCAGTTCGGCGAATTGGGCTTCATCGCTAGCATCGGCGATGCATCCGGGACGCAGACCGTCGCCCAGGGAGAACGAAACGTCATGTTTTGCAAAAATCTTTACGATGTCCTCGAAGCGGTCGTAGAGAAAATTCTGTTTGTGATGATGAGCCATCCATTGCGCGAGGATTGCGCCGCCACGGCTTACGATTCCCGTGATGCGCTTCGACACCATGGGCAAATACTGAATGAGCACGCCGGCGTGGATAGTCATGTAATCGACGCCTTGCTCAGCCTGTTCTTCTATCACTTCGAGCATTATGCCTGCATTGAGATCTTCAATCTTTTTGACTCGTGAAATCGCTTCATAGATGGGAACGGTTCCGATAGGCACGGGCGAGTGGCGCAAGATGGCTTCGCGAATCTTATGGATATCACCACCGGTGGAAAGATCCATAACAGTATCGGCGCCGTAGTGTACCGAGGTGTGCAGCTTCTTGAGTTCCTCGTCGATGTTCGAAGTGATGGCTGAGTTGCCGATATTGGCGTTGATCTTGCAAAGCGACGCGACCCCAATGCACATCGGCTCCAGTTCCGGATGATTGATGTTGGCCGGGATGATCATGCGTCCACGAGCCACTTCGTCGCGGACCAGTTGAGGGGTAAGGCGCTCGCGCCAGGCGACGTATTTCATCTCCTCCGTGATTGTGCCCTGGCGCGCAAAGTGCATTTGGGATACGTTGCGATCGCCAGTGCTTTCGGCCTGGGTGCGTCTGCTGGAGATCCACTCAGCACGAGGCTTAGAAGTGAAGCCATTCGCACCATTGCCGCTTGCCGAATTACTGCTGGATGCCATCGCCTACCATCCTCGCTGGAAGCTAGATACACCGTAATTATACGCCGCGTCGGATTGCGCGAATGGCGGAGGGATGTGTTCGCATGAATTACGCTCCCGAGTACTTGCGACTCCCACAATCCGCATGATGATGTGAGTCGCTGCTATTTGAGCTCAAGCTGTGCTACGAACCTGCCGCGAATTCGATGTAACGTTCAATTTACCTAAAATTCATACGGCTTTAACAATCCTCCTAGACGATCCCGGTATGGTCGTCTGTCCCCCAAAACGAAGTTCAGTAACAGGGTTTTGATTCGGTGACAGTGTCCATTTCTGCGGGAGGGAAAATGAAGCGACTGATAGCATGTGCGCTGTCTCTTGCCATGACAGGCAGCGCGTGGGCCGGGCCGGCGGGGCAAACGACGAGCTCAGGTGCAGCAACCACAAAGACTAAGAGAACCACGAAGAAGAGTTCTTCTACGGCAGATCTCAGTCAACAATTGCAGCAGATGAAGCAGGCCATAGACGCACAGCAGCAACAGATCCAGCAGTTGCGGCAGGAGATGCAGGCCAAGGACGCTTCGTATCAGCAGGCGCAGCAGCAAGCGCAGCAACAGCTGCAGCAGGCACAATCCGCTGCTTCCGAAGCGCAATCCAAGGCATCATCGTTCGAGTCCACGGCAAACGAGCAGAAAGCGTCAGTCGACAGGCTCTCCACTGATGTAACCGACCTAAAATCCAACATGACGAATGCGGCGCTGAGCGCGCAGGACGAACAAAAGCGTGTCTCGGCAGTGGAAGGTCTGCTGGGACGCTTCCGCTTCAACGGAGACGTGAGAGTTCGCGGCGAGAGCTTCTTCCAAAACTACTCGGCTTGTAAGAACTGTCTCGATCGCAATCGCGCGCGTATTCGCGTGCGCTTCGGCTTCGATGGCAAGCTGAACGAAGACTTCATCGCTGGAGTCGCCGTAGCTACGGGTTCGCTGGGCGATCCAACCACTACCAATGAGACGTTAACCAACTTCTTTGATCGCAAAACCTTTCAGTTAGACCGTGGCTACATTACTTACAATCCGGTTGGCCACAAATGGCTGTCGCTTACGGGCGGGAAATTTCCCTACACTTGGCAGCGGACATCTGTCACGTTCGATCCGGACCTCAATCCCGAAGGCTTCAGCGAAAAACTTTCATGGGATCTCAAGACTTCTGTGTTGAAGAACCTTTCGGTTCAAGGAATGCAGTTGCTCTGGAGTGAAAATAATAGCGCAAGCTTCTTGCGCGCAGCTGATTCGTTTGCGGTGGGCGGTCAGATTTCGGGAAAGATTGAGATTGGCCGCTTCTCGTCGACGCCATCCATCGGTGTGCTGAATTGGCGCAACACTGACGCGATCTTTAACGCATCGGGTTTCGCTGTCCAGGCAACCGCCACGCCAGTTCCTGCGACCGGTTCAACGACTACTCAGGTGACCGGGCTCCCGGGTGAGGGGCCGGGCTGTCAGAATGCCGAGAGCACGGTTGTGGATTGCACCTTCGCTCCCAATGGATTTACGAACGCCAGTTTTGTTGGACCCGACGGCAAACCGCACTTCGCATCGAAGTTCCTGTATGGCGATCTGATCCTGAACAATACAGTGAAGACGCCGATTGCAAAGCTCCCCTTCAATTTGATCCTCGAAGCGGAGAATAACCTCCGAGCGGCGGGCCATCCCTTGGATGCGAAAGGCAAAATTCGTACAGATTTGGGCCGGCAGTCGCATGCATATCTCATTGACGCGAGCATTGGCCAAACCAAGAACAAGAACGATTTTCAGCTCGGGTATGCGTGGGTTCGACAGGAACAGGACTCGGTGATTTCCTCTTTCAACGAAAGCGACCAAAGGGCGCCAACGAATATCCTTCAGCATCGCGTGTATGCCCTCTGGAAGCTGAGGGCGAACACTGTTGCCGGCTACACCCTTTGGGTTGGACACACCTTAAACCCAAATCTCCAGCATGCGGCTCTTGCTCCGGGATGGACAACCGCCCTGGGTTCCACAGAACCAAACTTGAAGCGAATGCAATTTGATTTGATTTACTCCTTCTAGCCGCGCGCAGGCGCCGGGTTGAGTACGGCGCCTGCCCGTCTGGTCAGCGGTATAATCCTGTTATGCGCAGGTCGCAGATTATCCTGCTTATTTTCTGGGTTGAACTGTGTGTTGTCTCGTCGCGCTCGCTGTGGTCAGAACCTATTTGGCAGACTGGCACCTTACAGGCGGTAGAAAAGAAAGTAGAGAGCACGCCTCGAACTTTTCTTTGGGATGTGGTCGTCACCTCTACTGATGTGATCACCTATAGACTTCAGATACGTACCGGCGACCAAACCTATGTTGCAGATTACACGCCTGATATTCAGCCCTCGGATTTGCCTGCAGGATGGCAGTTAGGTCAGGCTCTGAAGCTTCGTGTAGAGAAAAAGAAAATGATCATCAAGACCTCTTACGGCGAGATCACCACTTACATAAGAGATTCTAAGTAGACCAGGCATCATCCAGTGGCAATGAAATCATTGACCAGAATCCGTCTGTTGGGTTTTCTTGTAATCTTGTTTCTATGCACGTCCGTTGTTGCGGCGGTGCAAACACCTTGGCAGCGCGGGCGCATCTTCGAGGTGCGCAAATCGGTTGATAGCAAGCCGCTCTACTGGATTGCGAACACGCCCGTAACAAAGGATGAGGTAACGTACACCATTGCCGTGGACGTGGAAGATAGGCTTATTGTGGGCGTGTACACGGTAGATAAGTCTCACAACGCGCCTCCTGACGAATGGACGCGTGGTCGCCCCATCAAGCTGCTGATTGATGGCGATCATATGTCGCTTAAACCGGTCAGCGGCGGCGATGTTGAACTGCGAATCGTTAAGAGAAAGCGCGTCGGGAGCATGCGTCCGATTACCGACGCTGAAATGGAAGAAGCGTATAGCCCTGCGAGCGCTTCCGAGTCGCTGATTCATTCCGCCGATGTTGAACCGAAGCAAAATGAGAGTAGGGGGCGGGATGCCGTGGCCCCATCGCCGTCAACAATAGCGACAGACAGTAATGCTCCAGTGAAACCCGCTGGAGGACCGGTCGGAATCATTGATGTGACTACAGTTCCGTACCTCGCTGAAATCTATGTCGACGGTGCGAGCCTGGGCTACTCTCCAGCCAAATTCACTCTTCCCGCCGGTAAGCACGTCATTCGTGTCCAGAAGGATGGATATCAGACTTGGTCCAAAGATGTCACGGTGCTGGATAGCTCCGAGTTCACCGTCTACGCTGAACTAAAAAAGAAGTAGACCGCGTTCGACCGCAGTCGCTCAGCGTTCCTCGGCAGGTAAGGGGCCGCCCAGTCGAGCGTCTCAGTGGAAGGCTTTAGAAGTGGCTATAGCTCACTCGACAGGAAACGCGAGACGAACGTATCTGTGATCAGGCCACCTCAACTTTCAATCCTCGCTAGTCAAATTGACCTGGCAATTTTTGCTGAGCTGACCTCGCTGCTGCTTGGAGTCGGCTGAGCAGAGCGAAAACCTCGCGTGACCATCGATCGCAGGCCGATCGAGTCCGCCAGACAGAGCTTCTTCGCTGGGAATTGATGCCACTCGCTCGCGACGAGGCTGCCTGATGCATTCAGTGCGGTAAAATCAGAGTGGCGATCGTACCATGCGCTTCGTCCTGGCTTGGCTTCGACGCTCTTTATGGGAAGCGAATGACATCGCGGCTGCACCGCATGCTCCTCCACGCGAGATTGATCCTGGCGCGGGAGGGACCTACAGGAAAGCGGTCTCGTCGGGTGAGCGATGCGGACTGCGGGCATCGCGATGAGTGAGCGTAAGTTTCTGCAATGTGCCTCTTCTCCTGTGTTAATCAATGCGGGCGCGTAGCTCAAACGGATAGAGCATCGGATTTCTAATCCGAGGGTTGCAGGTTCGATTCCTGCCGCGCCTACCATATCGTCTGGGTCTCTCGGTCGTTCCCAACGGCACTTCCAATTCTCATTGACGCATCGCTTCTGGTGCTCTACGAAATGCGCGTTGCGGCATCTAGCGGCGCTAAGTGCCACAAGCTCCCTCCTACCATTTACTATTGTCCCGCGGCCCACCCGCGCCGAGGAAAGTCAATGAAGATGGAAGTGTTCTCTGATGTTGACTCGACAGCTCAGGCAGCGGCGGTGTTTATTGCCAAGGAAGCTCGCACCGCTGTGGCTGCCCGAAGGCGGTTTGTCATGGCGGTCAGTGGCGGGCACACCCCCTGGATCATGCTGCGCGGCCTGACTCAGCAAGCGGTGCCTTGGGATGCAGTGCATCTGGTGCAGGTTGATGAACGAGTTGCGCCGGAAGGGGATCCGGATCGAAATCTCACGCATTTGCGTGAGAGCCTGCTCCAACATTGTCCTCTGCGGTCTGACCAAATCTACTCGATGCCCGTGGCAGCTGCGGATTTGAGCGCTGGTGCGATGGAATACGCCGCCACGCTCAGGAATATTGCCGGTTCTCCTCCGGTGCTGGACCTCGTACACCTGGGTCTTGGGCCGGACGGGCACACTGCTTCCCTGATCCCCGGAGATCCTGTGCTGGACGTTGTTGATGCCGATGTGGCCGTGACCGGCGTATACCAGGGGAGGCGGCGGATGACGTTGACTTACCCGGTCCTTAACCGCTCACGTCGAATCTTGTGGTTGGTCACCGGTGCTGAAAAGGTGGGCATGCTTCAGCGCCTGGTGCGAGGTGATCCTTCAATTCCGGCAGGACGCGTGCGCCAGCAGAACGCGGTGGTATTCGCTGACCGCGCAGCAGCACGCGAATTGAAGACCGCGTAGCCAACCCACCGCCATTTAGGCGATCTTTTCAGCGATCACTGCCAACACTATGTCGCGCTTTCGCGGTCCATCCAGTTCGACCAGAATGACGCGCTGCCATGTCCCGAGTACCAGTTCCCCTTGGTCCACCGGAACTGCTACTGAGGTTCCAATCAACGCGGACAAAATGTGATCTGGAACGTGTGCTGGGTTGTGAGGATGGCGATATTTAAGCTTGGGGACCAGGTGTTCGAATGCATCGAGCATATCGAGGTCGGTTCCGGGATCGAGGTCAGCCGTGGTGAGAGCCGCAGTCGTGTGCAACACGGAAAGCTGACAAAAGCCCGAGACGTTTGTAAAGGATTTCTCGATAATTTTCTGAAGATCGTCGGTGAGATCAACCACCTCACGCTTCTTAGACGTGTTTACTTTCATCTGCTGCATTCTTAGCTCCCCGATTTGCTTTCTTTCGGAAGTCGGTGTTCGCAACTGGGTGTGTTGAGGCAGCGATCAGGAGTAATGAGGCGCTCTACCGGCTTGCCACCGACAATATGAGACTCGATTATTTCATTGACATCTTCTGCAGTAACCCGGCCGTACCAAACCCCGTCTGGATATACAACGACATTAGGTCCATGTTCGCACTGGTCAAGGCAGCCGGCTTTGTTGGCCCGGACTTTGTGCTTGAGGCCGCGTGCCGCGAGTTTCTGCTTGAAAATCCACTGCAATTCGCCTGTTCCGCTCGAATCGCAACTTCCTCGGGGATGGCCGGCCGGGCGCTGATTAATGCAGACGAAGATATGCTTCTCAAACTTCGGCATCTACTCAATCTAACGAATTTTGAGAGATTCGTCGCCGAAACCAGCAAATCGGGGAACTTGGCTGGTCCCGCGAGTTCTGTGGTTATGCTGCCCTGAGTGATCTGTCCTCGAATTCGCGAGTCCCACTCACATCGGTGAGATTCGTTGCGACCGTAATTCCGGCGCTTTGAGCTAAAAAGAATCGTTTTTCCCGATCGTCTTTGAAGCCCATGAATTCGGGCATGGCTGCGGTCATTGCCGCTAATCCGATATCGACTTTGCAGTGGGTTGGGAAGCTGATGACTTTCTTCACGCCTCCGGGGTAGTCGGTCAGCAAGCTCAGAGCGAGTTCGGCGCCGCCGCAGATGAATGCGCTTAGCGCCGCACGCTTGTGCCGGCGCCAATACAGAGCCCCGGTAACGATAAAAGCGCCCAAGGTAATGTAATCGATAACCGCGTGCCCCTTGGGAGTAACGGCCTTCGGCATTCGTTTGGTAGCAACTCCGATTGCGCTGTTGATTAATGCCATGAGAGGTTTCTCCTCGCCTGAGTTGTCATGCGTTGCGTCGGTCGCCAGCTGTGCGTTAGTGCCGAGTAAACATGCCGGTTAGGCCATACCCGAGCACCAGACCGAGTAATGCGCCAATGCCGGAGGCGGGCACAAGGTACTCGCGCGCATTGCGTTTTATGTCCAAGCGCTCGTGCATCTTGGAACGAAGCTCCGTCACTGAACTGTGCAAGCGGCGACGCTGATCGGCTGCACGTAGCTCTAAGGTGGAGGTCGGTTCGTTGCTAGCTGGACTGGTGCTCATGCCTGGTTCCTCGCTTCCTGTTGCAGCCACATTTTGTCTTCCTTTAAGACCTCGATAGTCTTATTGGGCGTCAAACCCTGGAACTGCTTCACGGCAACAATGGCGAAGGTAGCGCCGAGGATCAGCCAACAGCCTCCGACAATAAGAAAGGACAAGAACCATGTGTAGGAGTTGCCCCAAAAAGCCATAGCTACCAAGCCAACCAGGGCAAAGTTCAGAAGCAGGTAAGCGGTCAATAGCAGCAGCAAACCAGCTGCACCCCAAACTGCGGCTTTCTTGGAATCCTTCATTTTGTCCCGCATCTCATTAGCGAACATCTGGACGCGGGTCTGCATGAAGTCCCTGAGCTCATCTTTTATCTCGGCGATCACCTCGCCTAGCGTTCTTCCATTCGGTGTACCGACATATCTTGTCTCACTCATATCGTCTCGACCTCCATACCCGCAGTACTACTCCGGCGAGGAATCCTGCGGCTGCGCTTCCGGCGATAACCTGGAGCGGATTGTTGTAGGAATACTCGCGCGCGCGCGCACGCGCATCCAGCAATGCGTCGGAGGTCTTATGCTTGACATCGGCAACGGTCTCGCCCACACGCTCCTTGGTTTGCTGGTAAGTCGCAGAGGCGCTTTCCTGGACATTACTGACGGCTTGCGAGGCTTTCGCTTTCGCCTCTTCCGCTTTCCGCTGCGCTGTCTCTTTCCAACTTGGACCGCTGTCGTCTGAAGCAACAGAGATCCCACGGGCCTGGTTCACCAGACGTCCTAACGTCGTGCCGACCGCTTCTGCAGCTCTGTTGAGTTGTGGGCTGGCGTTGCCGGACATCAACTCCCGCGTCGGATTAACCGGAGGAGATACGGCGTTGAGAGCCTCCCCATTGTCCGGGATTTGCGCGCGCGACGCTCGAAATTCTGGCGCACGGTTGGTATCCACATCCTGATTTGTCAGGGGCTCTGGGATCGGTTCTGTAGCCATGGCGCGCACTGCTCCTCGTCCAAATATTACCGTCCGCAAACTTGGATGGCGAGAAGCGGTGGAGGTTTGCAGACGAAAAGAGAGTTGCTGGCCCTGATGGAGGGCCCTTAGAAGAATTCCCCAGACGGAGGAATTCTAAAGGTTAGTCCTTCAGGGGTACCAGAGGTTTGTCGCCTTGACAGTATGTTGCCACCTTACGCAAGCCACCGTCCATCATGTTGATAGTAACCACCGGTCCCCGGCAGTACACAGCGTGGCCATTTGCAGCCAAGTACCAGCGTCCACCGCGATGTGTTTTGGCGATCACGGGATCCACCGGATCATGGGAAGCCGTGTTTGGGGCCACACGGAAGCCCGGAATCGAGAAAAGAAGAACTCCTACCACGAGAGTCTTCATAGGGTCACCTTAGGGTTGCTAAATTGTGATCAAAGCCCGCCGTGCGTCCGAGACATCAGAGGCCGGCTTCGGAGGATGCCCGGGATGCACTCTCCGCGGCTTGACCGATTCCTCGGTCCTGGCGCTCTCTTCAGACGGAACCTGGGTAGACGGAGTTTGAGCCTTTGCTTTCGGACTTGCCTGGCCTTGGGAGGCGGGTTCGGAGTTACGCTTCTGGATCGCTTTCGCCTTCAGGGCCGAGAGTTCCGAGCTGTCGGAAAACAGCTGTTTGATCAGCCAGCGCTGATTGGTGATGGTGGAATTCTGCTCTACCACTAGCAACACCATCAGGGTGTAAGAAATTACGAATAGAACCACAAGCAGCGGAAGTAGGGACGAGCGAGACTTCGATTGGGAGACGGTTGGGCTGGGCAATGCTTCCTGGGAAAGCAAGAGACACCCCGTTTGGGCCCCATAGCAGCAGGCGCTCTCTCAGATTGCAGCTCGGTCACCAATAGTTGCTTCAAACGTAAGTTGCTGAATCGAAATCGGTAGCTGGCATGCCCAAGGTCCCCCGGCCCAGGAGCGAATGCAACTGCCTGCACATAAGAAGTAACCGGTTGAGTTACTGGGGTCACTTGCAACGGCGCGCAGACCAGCAAACGGTGTCCCTCGGAAGCTCCATTGGCTTATTTGCCTGTCAATACGAGCTTGGCGATGGTTTGGAGCTGCATGTTGGATGTGCCTTCGTAGATCTTCCCGATCTTCGAATCGCGCCAGTACTTCTCGACAGGGTAGTCCTTGGTAAACCCGTATCCACCGTAGATTTCGACCGCCAGAGAGGTGACGCGCTCCGCCACTTGGGAACTGAAGAGTTTGGCCATGGCTGCTTCCTTGACGAAGTTCATGCCGGCGTCTTTCATGCGGGCGGCGTTGTAAACCATGAGCCGCGCCGCTTCGATTTCGGTGGCCATTTGTGCCAACTGGAACTGTATACCCTGGAAATCAGCGATGGTTTTGCCGAACTGCTTCCGCTCCTGTGCGTAGTGGCAGGCGTATTCCCAGGCGCCACGGGCGACCCCGGCCATTTGCGCTCCAATGCCGATTCGGCCCTCGTTAAGCGTTTCAATCGCGATCCTGTAGCCTTTTCCTGGTTCTCCGAGCACGTTTGCGCGTGGCACACGGCAATCCTCCAGGAGCAGCTCGCAAGTGGAAGAAGCGCGAATACCAAGCTTGTCCTCTTTTTTTCCAACGGTGAACCCTGGAAAATTCTTTTCAATGATGAACGCCGTAATGCCCTTGTACCCAGCCGAAGGATCAACGCTGGCGAACAGAATGAAGATGCCAGCTTCCTTTCCATTTGTAATCCAGAGCTTCCGGCCGTTCAGCACATAGTCGCTCCCCTCTACCTGTGCCCGGGTTTGGAGTGCGAACGCGTCGGAACCCGATCCAGCCTCACTGAGCGCATAAGCCCCGACCGTGTCGCTGGTCATCTTGGGGAGGTACCGCTTTTTCTGTTCGTCACTGCCCCAGCGCAGGAATGCATTGTTGACTAACGTATTCTGCACATCCACGACTACGCCCGCCGATGCGTCCACGCGGGAAAGTTCCTCCACCGCCAGAATCGCCTCGAAAAAAGTCCCTGCCCCGCCGCCGTATTGCTCTGGCACTTCTATCCCCATTAATCCGAGCTGGAAGAACTGCTCGACGAGTCCGTGATCGAAAACAGCGTTCTCATCCATTTCCTTGACCAGTGGACGAACCTTCTCCTCGGCGAACTGGTGGATGTTGTCGCGGAAGAGAATTTCGTCGTCTGTCAATGAGTTGAGGGGCGTGGGATGTGCCGCGGTAAGAATTGCTTCTGGCATTAGAGACCTTCACTCGTAGAATCGGAACCAATTTTAGCATTGCATGGAGACATTGTTGCGCCGCATCAGGGAGCGTCGCTGCCCGGAAACGTTTCCTTCTATTCGCGACCTACGCTTAGGGTGGTAGGCAAAACTGTTACCATTTCGCCCGCTCATCGTCTATCACTCGCGCTCGACAAGGAGCCGTTTTTGCGTCCTCTTGCTACAGTGTTGCTTCTCTGCGCGAGTTGTTTCTCGCAGGCGGGTTCGAGCCAGAAGCTGCCATCATTGAGCGACGCCGACGAGGTGCAGATCGCCAAAGCAATCTTACGAGTCGGATAGCACAGATCCAGCGACTGATCGACACAGACAAGCTGGCGACACCGAAGGGGAATGATCTCGCTCTGCCGTGACGCGTTTGTGTGCGGATAGATGGATTTGGAGGTCCAGTCGCGTTGATCAACTCGGCTTGCGCTGCACGAGTTTCAAACCGTCGGACTGAAGAATGCGTTGCACTTGATTGCGCGCGTGCATAGACCAAGGCCCGTTGGCATCGAGCTTGATATAAGCTTGCCAATGGCGCAGCGCCTTGCGAGGCTCCCGCGTCTTCTCATAGGCAAGGGCCAGATTGTAGTGTGCGTCCGCGTAAGTGGGAGCGAGCTGCAGAGCTGCTTTGTAGGCTTGGATTGCCTGTGCGACACGCCCGGTTTCATCCAGCACATTACCCAAATCGAAATGCGCCAGCGCATAGCGGGGGTCCGCGTCGACCGCCGCACGATAGTGTTGCTCGGCCAGCGCGTATTCCTGGCGGTTGTAATAGAGCGTGCCGAGATTGATATGTGCCGCCGCGTGTTGGGGCTCGAATTCCAATACTCTCAAATAGGTGTTGATCGCTTCCTGATGCATGCCCGGATCCTCTTCCAGAGCGATACCGCGCGCAAAGAGCTGCGCTGCGGTCTCGTTGATGGGAGTGGGTGCGGGAGCGTTCGCGACTGCTCTCGTGATGACTTTCTGTTCCGGTGAGAAGTCCATCAGGAATTGACCGGCGATGGGCTCAAGGAGTTTCCCAGCATGACGGAAAGCCACCCGATGGCCGGTGATGTACGAACCGGCTTCCAGCAGCGGATTTTCCATGCCCGCAACCTGACGCTGCATCGCCTCTAGCGAACGACGAATTACGCCCGGACGAACTCTTTGCGCACACAGGTCGCGCACTTTTTTAACTTGGAGTAGGTCGAAAAAGGAGTAGCCGTCGGCAACGCCAACCAGTCCCGCGCGTTCCCAAGCAGTCAACTGCCGCGACGTGATCCGCAGGATTCGTAGCAGGTCCGCTCGAGTGTATCGATACACAGTTGTAAGGGGTCTCTCGCGTTTATTATGAGCAACTCTCCGATCGATTCGCAAGAAGAAACTACTGTGGAAATCGCGGAAGACAACAGGAAAACCTTCTCACTCCATGGTGAGATGAATCTGCTTGCGATTGGTGCAGTCTACTGTGAGCACTCTTTCTGCTGTTGCAGGAATTGTTCCTGTGATACTCGCCGTGCGGTCGTATGCACTGTCGGAGGACTGTACGCGCACACGAATCTTGTGCTCTCCCGAGCTGAGAGCGAGCGAATCGGATTTGTAGCCTTGAACTGCTTTGAACAAACCCATCCTTCGTTTAACCGTACCGTCGGAAGACTCCTTATAAGCGAGTTTGTCGTCGATCCAGACCAGTACCTGAGCCGATGGAAAACGATGTTCAATTCGAATGTGAAGAGTGGCAGATTTCTGCGGTGCTGGAGAGACGCTCGTAGCGCTAACTGCATCGGCTCCGCCGGAAGCATCAGGTAGATAGTGTTGCGCCGCGGGGCGCGGTGCAAGCCGCGGGGTCGACCCGGACTCGGTCTTCGCCATGAGGGATGCACCGTTATTGACTCGAGTAGACGGCGCCACATGTGAGCGCCCAACACTCACCGGTGGCTTCGGTAGGGTTGCTGGGACGTTTGCTGCGACTTCAGCGTTGGCAGATGCTGTGCGCAAAGACTGCCGCGCCAGCGGGAGATTGATCTCTGCGCTCGTGGGAGGGCGCGTTATCGTCACGGCGATGGCAGCTACTCCCATCCCCAAAAGGATCAGAGCGGAATATTCCCAGGCAGATAGCCGGGCACGACCGTGATTTTGGGTCGAGTTCAGCCGGGAACTCTTGATCGGGCCGAAGCTCTGTGTCGTGGACGGCGTAGCAGGGACAGCTTGCGTCGGTCGATCCGGAGCGTTCGCGCTGGCTGGCTGCTTCTCCTTACTGCGCGGTGTGCGTCCCTCTCGAAGATCATCCAGATCATCGGCCATTTCCTTTCCGGTCTGATAACGCTGAGCTGCATCCTTCGCGATGGCTCGGCCGATTACGTAGTCGACGTCTGGTGGGAAATTGGAGTCATACGCAGAGACGGGCAAGGGCTCGCGGTGAACCACCCGGAAAGAAACCGTCATCGCGCTGTTTCCCTGAAAAGGCCGATGTCCGGTTAGCAAAGTGTAGAGAATGACACCCAGAGAGAACAGATCGGATCTGCCGTCGACGGGATCACCGTTCAGTTGTTCGGGGGACATGTATGCGGGTGTACCAAGGGACTGCCCCGCTATAGTCTGGTAAGCCATATTCAACTTGGCGATACCAAAATCGGTGATCTTAGGTCGTCCGTCGCGAGTCAGGAGAATATTGGCAGGCTTGATATCTCGATGAACAATGCCCTGAGAGTGTGCGTAATCCAGGGCGGCTGCGAGGTCATGGATCAACGCCAGAGCGGAGTACGCGTCATACTGCCCCGCTGTCTCAGTAAACTGCTGGTCCAGCGATACGCCTTCCACATACTCCATCACGATGAACGGGTTCTGACTTTCCTCGTCCTCGCCGACGTCGTGAATAGTGACGATGGAGGGATGCGAGAGGCGACCCGCGGCTTTCGCCTCCAGAAAAAAACGCTCCCGGAATTCTTTCTCCTGTGCGGCGGCGTGTTCCGAAAGTGCGATGGTCTTAATGGCCACCACACGATCAATTTTTGGGTCTCGGGCCTTGTAAACGACACCCATGGCTCCCCGGCCAATTTCTGCCAGGATTCGATAACGACCAAAATTAGGGGCCGCAGTGACTTGCATCGTATAACGAGGGAAATGCTGCTTGAATCCAGCGATTGAAATGGTATCCCGTAAACCAGTCGTCTCAAGCAAATGATTCTCCGCGTGAGGTAACTTGCGTAACCAAGCTAATGTCGCTTATCGGACCTAGGGCGACCGGACTTCCAACGCTTGCAGTACAGCAATCGCTGTATGGACCAACAGAAAAGCCGAACCCACACTCAAAGTGATTTGCGTATCCAAACTGGAGATAGCGGAGTGTCGTCCCGCGCGGATCGAATCCAGCCCATAACCCAACCTCCCCCGGCCGCGGTTGCACCGGCTGAGGAAGAGATACTTCAATCCTCTATTCGGGCAGGCTCAATTGCCCAGGTGGTTGTGGCCGCTGTCGCGGTCATTGGCTTGATCTATCTGCTGAAGCTGGTGATGATCACGACGCTCACGGGGATCTTGCTGGCCTTTATCCTCGAACCTCTGGTGGAGTTGCTGTCTCGTATTCGCGTGCCGCGCGGTGCTGGTGCATTGATAGCTGTCACGTTGATGCTGGCCCTATGGGGAGCGCTGGGCTATTTCTTCTATAACCGGGCGGTGGATTTTGCGACTGAGTTACCCAAGTATTCGGGCAGAATCCGCGACACAGTCAGCAAAATACGGCACCAGACCACGCGCATAGAGGAAACCACGCGCTCTGTTGTTCATCCCGAACAGGACGGTAAGAAAAAACCCATTCCTGTCGAAGTGCAAGACGCGCCCAACTTGACTAACACCGTCCTGCAAGGTGGAGGAAATTTCGCTGAGATTCTGTTGGCCATCAGCTTCCTGCCCTTTCTGGTGTACTTCATGCTCACCTGGAAGGATCACGCGCACACTGCGACAGTGCGGCTGTTTCCCAAGGAACATCGGCTGCTGGCTCACCGTACGGTAGCCAAGATCTCGCTCATGATTCGCAGCTTCATTGTCGGGAATGTAATTGTCGGTCTGGTAATTTCCACTATCAGTATCGCGGTCTTTTGGTATTTAGGTATCCCATACTTCTACTTCCTTGGGGTGATTAGCGGATTCGTCAGCTTGATACCGTATCTCGGCGTGTTCCTGGCTTTGCTGCCGCCGCTGGCTGGCGGAATCGGCACCTTGAGCCGCAGCGATGTTCTGATTGTTCTTCTTACCGTTGTTGGCTTACACCTGCTCACTATGAACGTGTTGTATCCCAAGATTGTTGGGAAGCGGCTCCGCCTTAATCCGCTCGCGGTGACCCTTGCGCTGTTGTTTTGGGCGTGGATATGGGGTGCGATGGGCTTGATTCTCGCAGTGCCCATCGTAGGAGCTGCGAAGGTGATTTGTGACTACATCGATCCCCTACGAGGTTTGGGTTCATGGCTAGGGGAATAGAAACGTGACAAGAACGAGCATTTATGAGTGAGGGCAGATGCTGACCGGACACAAGGGAACGAAACCTGTTGTGCTGTACATCGCGCTGGCCATAATTCTTCTCTCGCTAGCACTCACCTTTGTGTGGTCGCGGCATGTGCGCACCGCTTCACCTCCGACAGCACCAGTGCACGACGGCAAGTAATAAGACTGTTAGTCGCTACTTACCGGGGTGCCAGACGAACTCTGCGAAGCCGCTTTGCCGCGCCGCTCCAACTCTTCCTCGCTGAAAAGAGTTCCCCGACAATTTTTTGCGCCACAGGAACATGGGGACTTGTCGTCGTCCTCTCCATCGTAAAGATTGTAGTCGTACGTCAATTCTTCGCCAGCTTCGATGTCGCGCAATGCGATGATCCAGACTCGCCCTTCGAGTTCATCGGTTTCGCAGTTCGGGTCGCACGAATGGTTGATGAACGCAGCTACACCGAAGCCGTCAATTACGTGTTCGCCATCATCCAGCCCAAACAGGTACGTCTCTTCCTGCTCGTTGTACCGTTCGTCGGCAGCTTCTTTGGAAAGCCGCGGACCTGTGTATTCAACGACAAAGGTGTTGGCCGGAATCGGGGTGGTGGTGTAACAACCTGTGGAATGAATGGCTGAAGGGCGTACGAGTAGACCCATATGTCCTTATAGTTGGAGGTGTTTATCACTGGAGCCGACGATCGGACTTGAACCGATGACCTGCCGATTACGAATCGGCTGCTCTACCAACTGAGCTACGTCGGCCCTGGCTCGATTCTAACGGCGAGCGCCCGATTCCTGCAATGAAGATGGCTTCTCTACGCAGCCCTCGAGAGGGCCCGGTATTCCTCGTCGGATGTTGCCGGCAACAACACCCAGAGAGTGTAGACCCCCAACGCGGTACCAAACGGCACATTGAAGAGGGATAAGAATCCAAGAATGAGAACCAAAATTCGCGCCCACGCTTCGCGTTGCAGCAAACCGTAGCCAGCAAGAAACCCGGCGGCAGCCTTCACCAGAATGAGTATTCCAATAAAGCTTAGCAAAGGCTGAAGAAAGGTCGAGTGCACCTCGGCTGGAAAGTGATTCCATCGCGCGAAGAACGTATTCGCTACTATCAGGAGAGCTCCGCCTCCAAGAACATTGACGGCAGAAAGCGCCATCCACAATATCCCGAGCAAACGAATGTGCTCCTGCACCCGATTACGCGACGGGGAGGCGAACTGCATGCGTGCCATCAACTGCTTTCCGCAACGCGTGCAATATTGCGCAGCCGGCGGCAACGGGCTTCCACATTTTTCACAGAACATCGCTCTCCTCTCGGCTCAAAATATCCATTGAACAATACGCAAGGATCGCATCGAGAGTTTCCATACATTCCTGCCCCCAAACCAAAGCGGGCACCGAGAAAAACATCCGCTCAGTGAAGGAGGGGCAAAGTAAGCACAAAAAAAGAATTGTTCCACGCCCGCGACGAGTAAACCGACAGCAAATGAAAAGGCCGCCCGGCAACTCAGGCGGCCTTTTCTTCAAGGGAGAATAGTTCCAACGGAGGCAAATTCCGTCAAAACTTTATGGCGGAATCTTATGAGTGTAAAAAGGGGTGTGTCAATAAATTTCTGGGAAATAAATATGTTTGTTTTCAGTAGCTTACAAAAAAGATCAACATGGCTCGGAATTGTGCAATTCCCAGGAAAAAACCCCCTCCGGAGACGTCTAACTCGCTTTTATTGATGAGCTTAGCTTGGAATCAGGCGGCGAAGACCGGCCAGAATCCAAGTGAAGGGAGATGAATTCCACCTCTTCCGGACCTTTGAACAGCTTGCCCGGCAGCAGGCGACTGAAGGCGATTCGGATACCTCCAAATGCCAGGCCAGCGACCAGCGCCAGACCCATCAGGATCCCGCAAAGCAGAATAATGTTGACGAGCAGATTTGCAAGGTTGTTTCGCTTATCGAAGAACGTATTCTGGTTCCAAGTTACGTCCGCATCGTAATTGACACCACCCAGTAAGGCTCGCGCATCGCTCTGCGAGATGGGTCCTGCCGCAATGGCGAGCAGTGGCCCACTGCGCTTGTCATAAAAGGGACCAACATTCACGATCGACGCCTCGCCCGGTTTCTGCTGAGCCAAGCTACGGGTGGCGTCGATTGCCTTCATGTGCTCCGTCGCGATTTGCGGGGTTGGATACGAAATCACCATCAGGGTTGCTTCGCCACCTGACACCTGGTAGCGCGCCAACACGACTTCCGTTCCCGTACTGAAGTCCACCAAATTCCCCGGTAAAGGAGAGGCGATGCGCGCCAAGCCCAATGGGCCCACAACGTATTTCTCCGTATTGCGTATGTAGTCCTTGCGCGGCACATACGCCAATACCGGTGGCAAGTTGTTAGCGTTGCCAGTCGGGCGCGGTAATGTCCCCGCTAGTTCTCGGAGTTCAGCTGCCGACATTGCGCTTAAACGATCAAAGACCGCGTCCACCAAAATGTTGCCGCGGTAAAAAAGTATTCTTTGGTTGAAGGAAGAGGCCTGGTCACCGATCGACTCGCGCTGCATCTCAGGCTGATTGTAAAAAGTGAACGCTCCGAAGGCTCCAGTCGCATCGGCGAATCGGATGGCTCTTATCGCTAGTTTTCGGCCGTCCTCGCGCGTGTAGCTCGCCGACTCGAATTCCCTAAGTCCGTATTCCTTCAGAACGGGCGCATTCGCCTGATCGGCGGTCGCTGGCTCGGCGCTGTGTTTAATTCCTGACTGGACCTGCCAGCCAGCGAAGCTCTTAGGGAGAAACGAGTTGTCCTCCGCCCGCAGGGCGCTGCTAACAACCGTCATCAGGATGAAGAGTAGCCGGAGATGTCTCATGCAGAAGAAACCGGAAGCCGACACTCATTAGACTACCGGGCCGAGCGGAAAGTTTCCAGCCACGCTGCTCACCAACGCCCAATTTTGTAAGTCTTTAGTATGGGATTTCCGAATCGAGCGGGCACTAAATGGGCGCTTCGTTCCAGGGCAAGCTTTGCCAATGCGTTAAGATCTTTGGATCCGGAGGGCTGTATGCGAATTGTAAGCGTCGTAACCTTCCTTGCACTAGCAACGGTATTGTCGGCCAGTGCGGCCGAAGAAGCCCAATCAGCTACTTCTGTGACTTTGTCGCCGAATTTGCCCATCGCTTTCGAACACCTGCACGAGCAACGATCTGCGAGTCTCACTTCTGACTCACAACCAGTGAGGGGTAGCAGGCGCTCAGGTCCGACAGAAAACTACAATGACTCCGTCTGTGCGACGATGCGGACTTACGTAGTGGCTCGCACGCATCCTGAGTCCGACGCTACTCGGGTCGTGGGATATTCACGCTGCCAACCGGCGTGGAAATTTCAAATACGCACGGCGGATGAGAGCGTAAAGGACTCGCCGCAGCGGTGATCAGGATCTCGGGAGGGGATCGCTGGTAGCCGTACCATAACCGGCACCAGCGTCACGGGTAGGTATGTCCGCGGAACCCGATTGCCTCATCATTTGATCGAACTTGTCGTTCAGCGCTCGCAGGTTTAATGCGATCTCAATAAGCGCCCATTCTTTGATGCAACCGGCTTTGGGCACCGACTTGAGCTCCTCGCCGCACTGCACCTGGCTCTCCAAGTGTTGCTGCTGGAATTTCTTTAGTTTGTCGATAGCTACTGTCATTTGCCCCCCGAAATTCGGTACCGAGGTGATCGTCGCCGCTGCATGACGCGGGCAAACATTGTACCCTCCGGGACCCAGGAGATGACTAGATTGCGGCTGAGTCGGCGCGATGACGCCAAACCCAGACCCAGACAAGAAAGTATGCGAAGCCGCTGATCACGTTGTGTGCCAAATCCCAGGGGAGCCCCACGGCAAAGAGGACGTCTGAGACTGACAATCGAAAGACGTTGAAGGCGAACAAAGCCAGCGCCATCCCAGAAAAAAAGAGCACGTTTTTAATCAGACCGCGGCCCCACTGCCAAAGCAGAGGCAGACAGCCAAACCAGACATCGACAAACGTGCAGGCATTCTCGTAACGGTACAGGACGCCTCTCCAGGCGAGTGTGTCGTAGGATAGCCGCTGTAGAGAAATTCCAGCCAGAAGATCGACGCGCAGGTTAGCTTCCGACGTCAGGAATCGAAGTTGGCGCCATTCGAAGCAATAACAAATCGCCACGGCTAACGGCACCAACGCAAAACGCACCATCATTTCTGAAGAGAGAAGAGAACTCGCGTTTTGAGTCCTCAAAGATGGTGCGTTCTGCGTAGCGACTGTGGCCATAACTAGAACGAGCGCAGTGCGTTCCGTTTACGTCGAGTTGCAACCCAGACGCCGGTCAGGCCCAGGAAGACGCCCAGCGCGATGGTTCCACCGCCCTTGGACGTGCCCTGACCCTGCTGAGATCCCGATGACTGACTTGCACTCGTGTTATTCGCGCCGGAGCCGTTGGTGGCGTTGCCAGAGCCACTGCTGCCGGTTGTGCCCCCCATGCTGCTGCCGGAGGAACCTTGACTGCTCGACCCGGACTGATCCTGGCCCGAGGTGCTCTGACCCGAGGAGCTTCCCATGGAGCCAGTGCCTGACGAACTGCTTCCCATCGAGCCGCTGCCTGAGGAGCCGCTGCTGGGAGAGCTGCTGCTCGGAGAGCTCTGTTGAGCAGAACTGCCCTGAGTACCGGATGAACTTGTGCTCGAGCCGGTACTGCCTGTCTGAGCAATCACGAATGCCCCCGCGAGTAATACAAGGGCTAAGATCTGGAGAATACGCTTCATCACTTTGTTCCTTTCTTTCGTTCAATACAGTTTGCGACAAGTGGGCTGAACCCCGTGCGAATGCCGTGGTTTCCCCAAGCACGCCCCTGAAGCGCGTAAAGAGAAGCTAGGTGCGGCACCGTCTCTTAGACTTCGAAACGAGAATCAAGCGCTTGTCGGCGTTGCCAGTTAAACAAGCGCAGCCGGGGGGAACAATACTGATTACACTCTACAGACGCCGGAGGCAGACCCCTAAGGGTTCGGGTCGGAGTCCGGCGACTGAAGGTCAGGAAACGCGTCACGAAGGGTCAGGAGAGCGGGGGATAGAAGAGCTCACCATGCAAGAGAGCGCCTATTGCTTCGCCAATACGGGCGATGTTGGTTTTGGGTAAAACTCCTCGAACGCCAACAGTACGAGCTTTTTGGCTAAGCTGGGAAGAAGCGAACATCGTGCATAGGAGAATGGGTATTTCCGGGAATAGTGCCGTGATTTCCTGCGAAGCATGCAAGCCATCCTGTACCGGCATCAGAAAATCCATCACGACCACGTCGGGTTGCAGCTGACGCACCCGCTCAACGGCTTCTCGACCGTCCTCGGCTTCCCCACAGACCCGCCAATTCGCATTCTGCTCAAGAAAGTTCCGCAACGCGGTCCGGACGGAAGGGCTGTCGTCGACTATAAGAATGCGAACTGCGGGAATCTTCTTGGGTTCAACTAAAGAATCTCGTGTGCGATTCTCGACACCATGAACTTGGATACCATGTGACATTTAACAATCAGGTGGAGCGAGTAGCCGATGAAATGAGTTCAAGTTAACTGATCCGTTACCGTATCGGGTGCATCGGAACTTCGCAATACATGGATGACCCTACGCCAAGGTACGGTTGGGTGTACTCTTTTCAGGCATGGACATGGGGCTGGGAATTTAAATGCACGTACAACTTACCCCGAATCGAACTTCCTTGCACGGGCACCTAGGATTGGCAGGTAAAATGAACAGACTTCTGTAAGCGAAATATTCTGTAGCGAGGGTCTAGGCGCACGGATGCGAGAATCGTAATCTCGTGCCGCACTCAGCCCAGAATTAGCCATTGCGTTCCGACGGTTGAGCCTGCGCGCGAGTTGCTCAATAGGAGGGTCTTTATGTCAGGGCAAGCAGTTTCACTGAGGGTGGTCGCTTCGTTGCCTGTGGATTGCAAGTTCTGGATGGAAGATGATGGATGGAATGGCCAATGCGAGCGCTTTGCCCTCAACGTCCGAGCCAGCAATTTCGAAGAGGCGAAAAGGAAGATGGAATCTGCCTTAGAGGCGCATATCAGCACGTTACTGGCTCGAAGTATGCAGAGCCTCGCCTCTAGCGAGCACGCCGCTTAAAGGTTTGCTGTTGCCCAGCAATGCGCGCCTGTGCACTCAGAAAGAGTTTCTCGCTCGAAAAGGAATTGTCACCACGGCTTCCAGATCGACGGCGTTTCCGTTCTTGATGGCTGGTCTGAACTGCCAGTGAGACAGTGCTACCCGAGCGAAGTGGTCTAGACGCTCGTCGACACTACTCAGAACCCGAACACCTGCTACCGTTCCATCACTTCGAATAACCGCGTACAGAATGACTGTCCCGTGTACGTTCTGTCTCATTAGCTCGGCTGGGTACCCAGGATCAACTTTGCGCGTGGCCTCTGGGGCGGTGAGGTCCGCACCCGCATCGCTCTGAACTTTTTCCGCAAACCGAATGATCCAACTTCCCCCCACCGAGTTCAGATTGGGCATATTGAGGATCATTGAATACGATTTGCGATCGTGGAAAATGCTTCGTTCAATCTCTGTAGGTGCCCGACCAGAGCTCGTGGGCCCATGCGGAGTTACAGTGACACGCATGGGGCGGTTGTCTGCGACCAGGGGGCCAAAGGATCCGTGGCTGATTGATGGTGATGACTTTAACGATCCGCCTATGGGTGATGAAGCGAGAGTCCCGGGTGCAGCGCCGACGTGAATCCCTGCCGGGATGCCAGCAGCCGAGTCGCCTCCCGCCGTGCCACCGCCTCCATTGCCTTTGCCGCCACCGCCACTCTGAGTTTGAGCAGCGGCGGAGCTTGCGGAAATGTCAGGCGTGCCCGGCGCGCCGGCTTTCCCTTCCGGCGATGCCGCGAATCTGCCACGACGGTTACCTTGAAGCCCGTCAGGCGGGGGAGCTGCAGAGGGATGAATTCCTAGCGCGATGAGCCGACCTCCTCCGGAGCCCGTTCCTTGTATCGAAGGGGGCGGCGGCACTGCTTGACCATTTTCACCAGCCAGGGCGCCTATCTGCCGGCTCCTGGGCCGGCCAGCGCCTGCCGTCGACGGAGGCGGTGGCACCGGAGAGCTACCGCCTATTCCGAGCACCGCGGCAGCGGAAGTCCTTTGCTCGGGCATGGGAAGTTGGGGCGCTGGAGCTACTACGCCATGGCCGATGTTAATTTCACCAAACTTACGCAACTCGCCTTGTATTACAGGCGGGGGAGCAACTACCGCAACCCGAGGCGATGCGACCTGGCGCGCGGCCATTCCACTTACTTCCGGAGCAGGAGCGACGACGTCGTCTTCCGGCGCTGTAATCCGCCGACTGCCGGCTTGGTTTACATCGGGTGCGGGTGGCACGGGAAGGACTTCAAGATTCGGGAGATTGCGTTGCGGACCAGTTGCAGCTATGGGCGCAGCTGGAGTCGCCTGGTTCCAAGCGACGATGTTTGGAACAGCTATTTCCTGCTTGAGCTTCAGATCGGGCACAGTCACGATTGTCTGTGTGCGATTATCTGCTTCCGACGGAACCGAAATGATGGGCTGTTTCGCGAACTCGGGTTCGCCCTTTTGCCCCTCCCGAGCCGGCGCTCTGCCAGTATCAATGGGGGGGAGATATTCGGAAGGCGAATAGTAAAACACCTCGGATCGATCGAACGTGTTTTTGGCGATGAGTTCCGGTTTCATCAGCCACACGTGGGAAAACACCCACAGCGCGGCCAACCCAACAGCATGCCACAACGCGGACTCAAGAAAGCCGGACCATGGCAGGCGCGATGCGACAAACACGTCAGGCCAGAATTGCGCACATGACCAGGATGGATGCGGCGGAGTGTGCCGGAAAACTTCCCCAAGATTGCTTAAGAAAACACGATGTGCAGGCTCAAGTTGGATGATTAAGTTAAGTTTGGGATACTGACGATCTGCGGACGACACCGCCGATTTGGAAATCCCGACAACCGCCGCCATACACCCCGCCAGACCTGGCCAGAGTAGCTATTATAACGTGCGCAGAAGGCCTGAAAACGGCCTAATGTACTTTCCCGATAGTGCATAAGGCACATGGGCATCTGTTTTGTCATAATGAAACAGCTTTGACAAAGGTAGGCTAGCGGTTATGAACAGAGTTCTCTGCCTGCTTCTTGGAACAATCATTTCGCTATGTGGCATAGGGGCGACGCAAACCGGCCAACCATCACTCACCGGTTCAGACAAATATTCCGGGATGTACAGTTTCCTCCGCGATGGAGAATTCGTGCAGGTTACGGTTGAGGACCAAGGCAAAGTGACGGGCTTCATTTCTCGGTTTGGCGACTTGGATAGCGACAAGGGAGCTTTTCTGGATCAGTTCTTCAAGGAAGGAAAGTTAGACGGGACAAAATTGACCTTCAGTACGCAGACAGTTCACGGCGTGTGGTTTGCCTTCAAGGGCATCATAGACCGGGGAGAAGGTAAGAATCGCGGCGATGAAGCTTATTACGTGTTAAAGGGAACACTGACGGAAAACGCCATTGATAACAATAAGAGCTCGTCGTCCCGCTCCCGTGAAGTGGCTTTCAAATCATTTCCGCAGGACATGGCGCCGAATGCGCCAAAGGATTAAAGCATTGATCCTACTTCGAGAGTGTCAGGCGAGTTTGGTGCCACCGGAAGTTCGGCGAACGCTGGCCATCTTTTTCTGTAGCCAATCCGTGTGATTGCTTTCGAAATCCACGAACTCGCGATAGAAGGATTTTAGTTCTGGATCCTCGGTCATGTCGCTCAGGCGCGTGTAGTAGCGCACTGCCCCCTGTTCAGCTGCAATCGCAATCTCCAAAGCCATCTCACGTGGCGAACGGCCAACTTTCAGCTTGCTGATGGTAAAGATATCGCCATTCTCCAGGCGAGGCACTTCGATGAAGTCGCGGATATCATCCTCGGTTACCGCGCAAGGACGCGTCCCGTAGCGGTCGAAGTAGCGTTTCTGCAGCATCGTGCCGTGCTGCCGCTCCTCGTTGGACATATCCCAAAAAGTGCTGGCAATCTCAAGCGACTCCGGATCGCGGAATTCCGCAAATAGCTCCGCAAACTGGTGATAAATCTCGGCATTGCGTTCTTCGATAAAGATGGCGACGTGAAGGGCTTCCTGAGGCGTGAGCGAGGCGAAATCACGTTTCATAAGTCCTCCCTAATTACAGAGCGCTCCCTCCAGCATACCGTCTTGAGGCATGTTTTTATATGCATATGGAGTGACATTCAGGGCGGCGAAATCCCGAATTGAGCCAGATGGAGCATTGCGGACGCCGCAACGGAACACTCGTAGCGATGGCTGGCAATTAGCAGCCCGGCGGAGGAATCTGCTTTGTATGCGCCGAGGCAGACGCCTGCGCCTTGCGGGCGCGATCACTTTCAATGCGTTGGATCATGTCGACAAGCCAGTTCTTGACAGCTTGCTCCAGCTCAGACTGAGTGTACTGGCGTTCCATAGTGTCGACCGTTTCCCCGACCTGGTTCAAGGGGATGTGGTGACAGGGAACGGTCTCTTCCTGGCAGCTGCCAGGTACGAAGTCTGAAAGCAAGCACTCCGAGCACGGGTGCGGTCTGGCGGGGTCATTGAAGTTGATACACGTGAGAGAGTCCTGGAAAAGGGAAGTCGGCTTCCACGGCGTGCGCACCGAGCGCCCATACCCGCCCTGTTCCAGGAAGTTGAGTTCGAACTTCAGCACTTCGAGGATGTCGCGCTTATCGCTGGACATGGAATACCTCCTTTGAGAAGACCGGCGAACCTTCGTTTCAGACAGGCCCTCCCACTTCCCACGCTTGACCGCATTGTCGGCGAAACCGACGCACGGTGCTGTGACGTTCCTCACAAGCCAGTGTGATGGCACACGTTCGGGGTGCTTGGAATGAGGCTCATACCGGCCGCTTCGCTTACGGGCAGCGCGCGACGCCTCCTCTGGGGCCGAGAAAGCAGAGAGCGAGGCAGAAAAGCGAGCAGTCCGCGGCGGCTGGGCACTCAGCGCACGTCACGACACAATGTGATGAAGTTCACAGTTTGCTCTTGCGCTGACTGTTAGGTTTCCAGCGGCGGAGGTTTGCCATGGAGAAGAGTTATACGTACGGTGCACATGCCCATTGGACGATGCACAAACGGGGCATTCTGGACGCAGGAGACATACCCCGAACTATCAACTTTGCTGCGCCTCCTGAGTTTGGCGGAGAGCCTGGACTGTGGACTCCCGAACACCTCTTGCTGGGGGCAGTGGCGACGTGCTACGTGGCCACGTTTCGTGCTATCGCAGAGGCCTCGAAGCTGGTCTGCGATCATATGGAAGTCTTCGTGGAAGGCAGAATCGAAAAGCAGGAAGGCGGTTTTCGCTTCACTCAAATTGCCTTAAGACCGAGCGTCAGGATTGAAAAAGAAGAAGATCGTGCGCGGGCGGAGCGGTTGATCGGCAAAGCGGAAAGAGCTTGCCTCGTGTCGAGATCGCTGTCCTGCGAAATCACGGTTACGGCAAAGATCGAGTTACAAGAGCCCGTAACCGCGCACTGATGCTATTCGTTCGTGCAGGCAAGTCGCGATTCATTGGGCGCAGCAAGTAATGACTCGTTACGGCACATCGACCGCTTCCTTGTCGTTCAACATCCGATCAATGGCTACGGCAACGCCGAAGTAGAAAAACAGAATAGTAGCCAGTGGCTCCTCGCCCAAGTTGTAGTGCACAACGGAAGTTACTTGGAAAGCGACAAAGCCAGCCAGAGCACCGGCAACCACTCCGGCGGCGAATTTGCTCTGTGTCTGTGCCCTGCCGATAAGACCCACGAGAAAGATGAGATAAGCCACAACGAACCAAAGCCATGCTGCCAACGTTGTCAAGCCTCTATCCACAGCGATCTGCAAGAAAGTGCAGTGGAAATGGCTGACTACATGGTATTGCGCAAAGCCGCGGATGTTCCATTGTCGCCAATAAGTCCGGACTGATTCCATCCCGATCCCGAACCAGGGATGCTGACCTATTAAGCGCAAGCCGTCTTCCCACATGAGCACGCGAAAGTGAGTGCCCGTGTCGTTGAGATCAATCCACTGGACATGGCGAACGTAGCGAGTCCAAAAGACCGCGATAACGATGAGTAACAGCAGCGCATAAATCGCCCACTTTTTCGAACTATGTTTGGTGAGAAGAAGCACCGCGACGAAGCACCCGACCGCCAGTCCAGCCATCGCTGCCCGCGTTTCGGTAAACATCAGAGCGATCGTGACGGATGCGAATACCAGCACTGAGAGCACTCGCCAGGCCCGTGCTTTCGGCCCCATCGCAAGCAGCACTGCCCAGGCAAGACACGCGAGTTGCATGAGCATTTCGGCGAAAACTACATAATGCCGAAGCTGACCTTGGGCGCGGATCGGTTTCCCGCGTGCGAGCACGAGTTGTTGCGTGCCCAGCCCGCTTCGAACAAAGCTGTCGCGGGACACGGTGACAGCGACTTTCTCGAGCGGATAACCCCGGAGCAATTTGAGGTCAAGCGGACTCCATTGAGATTTTGCCGTGATCTGCTGCATTAGCTGTTGGGGACTATGAACGCTCTTGCCATCGATGCCGGCGATGATGTCGTTGCTGCGGATTCCCGCCCGCGCTAAAGGAGATCCTGAAGGCATCTGCTTGATCTGCACGCCGATGCCGTACGTGTACTGCCAGGCGGTGAAAGCAGCCGCTGCCAAGGCCGATAGAAAAAGAAGAAGGACGAGAATTCTCACCTGAGACAGCCGTTTGAGAGTCTGAGCAAAGAGGACCCCAACGAGCACCAGGCAAACGATCTTCATTCGGTCCCAACTCAAGATCGGATCGGCGGTCAGAGCGGTTGAAATCCCGCTTAAGGTGATATAGGCGAGCAATGGAGCGGTTAACGGCTGAGGGAAAGGGCGTCGCCGATCAAAAACAAGTTGAACAAGCCACAAAAGGAATGCCAGCTTCCAGGCGTGTTGTGCGCCTTTAATGGAATGAGGCAACGCCACCGTGAAGAAAACGAGTAGGAAGAAGATGAGGTGGCCTATCCAGCGACTTATTTTTGTCGGCCGCAACTCTCGGTGTGCCGATGACTCCGCGGAGCCTTCGGACAACGGGTCTGCTGCCGGAATAGCCTTGGTCAAATTCATCACGACTATGTGACTTGCACGCTTATAGTACCGTCAACCCGCTCTACTTGCTCTGCCATCCCGGTTCCGGTCAGGCGCTAAGCGAGGCTTCACATAATCCTTGCTAGAATTCCTTCGCGACCGCAACCTCGCACAGATGAAAACGGCTGCCATTCCCGTGGAGAGACCGTCTGTCAAACCGCAGAACGCTGATCCTGCCACGAGGTGGGCTCGTCTTTTTGTGCCATTACTCTGCGTCATCTACCTAGCCGAGTGCGCTTGGTTCATACATTCACAATCATTAACCTACGACGAGCCCGTCCACATCGCCGCGGGACAGGACGCGTGGCGCAACAACCGTTTCCAGATGTGGAACGATCATCCTCCGCTGGCGCGCCTTTGGTGTGCGTTGCCACTGTTGAATGACCGATGGCTAATTCATGCGTACGGCCTGGTCGATGGTTTTCGGGTAGACGAAATCAGACCCGACCCAGAAGCTCTGGCCCGGCGGGCAAGAGCCATGAACGTCTTTCTTGGGTTGGCGTTGGCATTGTTTCTTTGGGATGCGGCTCGACGAATGTTCTCAGCAGGGGCGGGTCTACTTGCGCTGGCTCTGTTTGTCTTTTCGCCACCGTTGATAGCTCACTTTAGTCTCGCCACTACCGATGGAGCAGCTACACTCCTGATCTTTGTTACGGCAATCTCATTGTGGCGTTGGAGGGTTAGTCAGGACTGGATCGCGACACTGAGGTTCGGACTTGTTCTCGGTTTGCTTTTGCTCGCGAAGTTTTCCACGCCGGTCATGTTTGTTCTCGCGATTCTCTGGACACTGGTTCTCAAACCAGATGCGATCGCGTATAAGCCGTGGCAATGGAATTGGGACCGGGCACTGACTGCGGTAGTCCTCGCCTTACTGGTAGTCTGGGCTGGTTATTTCTTTCACGTGTCGCGTCTCACGCTGCGCAATCACGTGCTAACCGCGACTTTCCCTAACCGGGCAACGGTTGTGTACGAAAACGTAAAGAGCAGCCGGAATTTTTCGCTGCCTGTGCCCGCGGGCGAATACTTGGAAGGGTTTCGAACCTTGGTGCGGCATAACCGCTTTGGGCAAGTCTCCTTTTTTTTAGGTCGGATCTCGCGCCGTGGATTCAAGGCGTACTATCCTCTAGCGATCTTCCTGAAGTGGCCCATCGTTCTTCTCGTTCTCTGCAGTGTGGCGATCTTTCTGGTCAGCCGCAGTGCTCTTCGGTTGCCTGAGAGATGGTGGCTAATTGCGTCATTCCCGGTTATCTACCTGGGATTCGCCATCTTTTCACGGTTCGATATTGGCGACCGGCATGTCTTGCCGATATACCCCTTCCTCGTGCTGCTAACGTCGTGTGTGTGGGAGAAAGTAAAAGAACGGCGTGGCTTTGCGGTGCTGATCATGATGGCAGTTTTGCTCCAGGCGGCGGACACGCTTCGCTACGCCCCTGATTACCTCTCCTACTTCAACATTTTCGTCGCGCCGGCAGGTAGCTACAAAATTCTGAGCGACAGCAACCTCGATTGGGGCCAGGGCTTGTTGGCGTTGCGCAGATTCGAGCGAGACCATCCAAGCGAGAAGATTTGGCTCGCCTATTTCGGCAGCGTGGAGCCTCAAGTCTACGGGATTCGGTCACAGCTTATCGGAGAACACGAAAGGCCAACAGGGACGATAGTCGTTAGCGCAAGCCATTTGTCCGGCCAGTTCTTGCAAGAACCGGCCGCATATCACTGGTTATTAGAATATCCACGCATAGCGGTTCTGAATCATTCTCTGTACGTTTACAAGGTTGACAAGATCCACAACTGAATCAGGCGGCAAGGTCGCGCAAGGAGTTCTGTGACCCAGAGAGAAAGCATAGTCCGCGAGAGTTTTTCACGGCAGGGTTTTATGAAGACTTTAGGAGCGGAAATTTCCGTCCTTGATCATGGGCAGGTCGAAATCCGCGTGGGATATCGGCCGACACTCACTCAGCAAAACGGGTTCATTCATGCGGGTGTACTCACCAGCATTCTGGACAGCGCCTGCGGGTATGCAGCCATGAGTGTTGGTCCAGAAAAGCACGACGTGCTAAGCGTGGAATTCAAAGTGAATCTGCTGGCGCCGGCCAAGGGAGAGCGCTTTGTCGCGCGAGCTGCTGTCAAGCGAGCGGGGAAGAATCTCACTGTCTGCACAGCCGATGCATTTGCGATTCAGAATGGACAAGAAAAGGTCGTAGCCACGATGCTGGCTACAATGATGAACATAAGTCCAAAACACTGATCGTGAAAGATGAAAGAAATACCGGAACGGCTGGAGTATGGGGGCTACTGGCCTGCCCGCAAAGGAGAAGGCAAAAAGCGCGCCGTCACTCGCTTGCGCAAATCAGTGCGTTGTTCCGCACCAAAAGCCCCGTTCTCGGGAGAACCAGCTTCAACCAGCGCTGAGGCTAGTCCGCGCACTGAGCGGCTGATCTCACTATCCTGTAAGAGAATTGGCTCACCGCGATCAATTCCACCTGCAACCGAGTGGTAGTTGTTGGGCACCTTCCAGAGAACCCGGCAATTCGTTCCTCGTTCCACATCTTCATCCGTGAATCCTGGAATTTTTTTGTAACGGTTCAGCACCATAGCCAACTTCTCTCGGCTGTTC
>Ga0207657_10000726_pt1 | contig 35049 bp, 35 predicted proteins | sample KBSC33metaG_FD_184316 | JGI IMG/M metagenome (GOLD analysis project Ga0207657, IMG submission 184316) | Corn rhizosphere microbial communities from Kellogg Biological Station, Michigan, USA - KBS C3-3 metaG (SPAdes) (version 2) | ecosystem: Host-associated > Plants > Roots > Rhizosphere > Soil ...
AACCATTGCCGATCTTGCTGTCGCATTAAATTGCGGCCAGATAAAAACAGGTTCCGCCAGCCGTACCGATCGCATCGCAAAATATAATCAACTGATTCGTATAGAAGAATTATTAGGCAGCAGCGCCGTTTTTCCGAAAGGAAAGATTAAATTTGGAAAATAAAAATGTAAGCTGTGGGCTATCGGCTGAATGCTGACGGCTTGCAGCTTTCAGCTAAAAACGTCAGTTAATGAAAAAACTTCATCGCATATTTACCAGCAAATATCTGATAACAGGCATAGCTTTTGCAGTATGGATGATGTTCTTTGACAGAAATGATATACCATTACAAATTAAGAGAATACGGGAATTAAATAAGTTAAAGCAAAGTGAGAAAAACATGACACTGCTTATCAATAATACCCAAAAAGAATCAGAGCTTCTGAAAACCAATCCCGCAACGTTGGAAAAGTATGCAAGGGAAAGGTATTTGATGAAAAAAGATAATGAAGACCTTTACATTGTCACTTTTGATTCCTCAGCTATTAAGTAAACGGCATAAGCAATATTTCTGACGGGAATGCGTTTTAAAAGCGGATAGAACATTTATTTTTTATTAAAGCAACATTTTTATGATTAAAATTACACCGGAAGAACTGGTAAGATATATATACCACGAAACTTCCGACCAAAAATCAGCTATGATTAGGGCTGCACTGCAAACTGATTGGAACTTGCGCGATACTTACGATAAATTATTAAGCGCCCACGGTAAATTAGATGAAATTAAGGTTTCTCCAAGGAAAGAAGCGCTTGATAAAATTCTGGAATACGCTTCTAAGAGGCATGAGCAAGTGACTACCCGTTGATTTTTAAAATTTATAACTTATTTTCATCCCGCCAAACGGCGGGATTTTTTTATGACTAAAAAAGAAAGATATCAATTCGTAATTAATTATTTTGTTCTGAACAGCCCGGAGGCCAAAACGGAATTACTATACGACAATCCTTATCAATTACTCGTGTCTGTTATACTTTCAGCGCAGTGTACTGATAAAAGGGTAAATATGACTACTCCTGTTATTTTTGAAAATTTCCCTGATATTGAATCCCTCAGTAAAGCTACTTTTAACCAACTTTTCCCTTTAATAAAAAGCATTTCTTATCCTAATAATAAAACCAATCACCTGATAGGTATGGCAAAAATGGTGATGGAAGATTTTGGCGGAAAAATTCCAATGACGGTAAATGAACTGATGAAATTGCCCGGTGTAGGAAGAAAAACGGCTAACGTAATCACCTCCGTTATAGATAAACAACCCAATATGGCGGTTGATACGCATGTTTTCAGAGTGGCCAATCGCATTGGCCTCGTAACGAATGCAAAAACTCCGCTCGAAGTAGAAAAGCAATTAGTGAAAAACTTACCGGAAGACCTTATTCATACTGCACATCATTGGTTGATATTACACGGGCGCTATGTTTGCGTAGCAAGAAATCCTAAATGTAGTATTTGCGGATTAAAGCCTGTTTGTAAATATTATAAAATAGTCGTAGAACCCGCTCTAAAAGAGAAATAGAGCGAAAAGAAAATCCTCATTATTTATTGCTTTACTGTGAAAAAAGCCCAGAACTTTTACGAAAGCATTTTCTTTATTTCTTCAACCAGTTCCTGTTTAGTCAATGGAATCCCTTTAATTTTATTATAACCCTTTGCGTCAACTAAATATTGATCTCTGATAATTTTTATTAATTGACCATTATTTAATTCGGGAATTAAAACCTTTTCAAAATTCTTAATTAAACTACCGAGATTTTTTGGAAAAGGGCGAACATAACGGAGATGGATATGCGAAACTGCATGACCTTCTTTCAGCAGATCCGCCACTGCGCTTTTTATTGCCCCATAAGTGCTTCCCCATCCTAATACCAACACTTTCCCCTTTTCAGAGCCGTTGTCTATTTTTTGTTCAGGGATATCATCTGCGATTTTGTCTATTTTTTCCTGACGGATCTTTACCATCAGTTGGTGGTTATCAGGATCGTAACTCACATTTCCGGTAATGTCCTGTTTTTCCAATCCGCCTACTCTGTGTTCAAGCCCTGCAAACCCTGGAACGGCCCATGCACGAACCAGGTTTTCATCTCTTAAATAAGGCTGAAAAACTTCTTCATTTTCGTCAAGTCCTTTTTTAAATTTCACTTCAATCGGCGGCAGGTCTTTACTTTCAGGATATTTCCAGGGTTCTGCTCCGTTCGCAATATACCCATCGCTTAAAAATATAACAGGCGTCATGTGTTGCACCGCAATTCGTACCGCTTCATACACAGCGCTGAAACAATCGCTCGGTGTGGATGCAGCAATAACCGGCATTGGGCTTTCGCCATTCCTGCCATAATAAGCTTGTAACAAATCGCTCTGTTCTGTTTTTGTTGGCAATCCGGTTGATGGGCCGCCGCGTTGTATATCACATATCAGTAAAGGGATTTCGAGCATCATTGCCAATCCCATTGCTTCAGATTTTAGCGCCATTCCCGGTCCGCTGGTGGTCGTTACTCCAAGGCTTCCACCATAAGAAGCGCCAATTGCTGAACTTATCGCGGCTATTTCATCTTCAGCCTGGAATGTTTTTACCCCAAAATTTTTGTGACGGCTGAGTTCATGTAAAATATCACTGGCAGGTGTAATGGGGTAAGAACCTAAAAATAATTGTAAACCACTTTTTTGCGCGGCTGCAATTAATCCATAAGCTAATGCCTGGTTGCCCATGATACTTCTGTAATTGCCGGGAGGCATTTTTGCTTTTTTTACAGAATATCTTGTGGTAAAGGTTTCTGTAGTGTCGCCATAATTATACCCGGCTTGCAAAACTTTAATATTACTTTCAAGAATATCTAGCTTTTTGGCAAATTTTTCTTTTAAAAAATTAATAGTATTATCCAGTTTGCGATTATACATCCAATATAAAAAACCGAGAACAAACATATTCTTTGCGCGATCTTTTTCCTTGGTGCCAAGTGTGAAATCTTTTAACGCTTCCCTCGTAAGTTTGGTTACGTCTATTTTAATCACCTCGTATCCGTCCAGGCTTCCATTTTCCAACGGGCTCATACCATCCGTATAATTTGCCAACCTTAAATTCTTTACATCAAACCCTTCGATATTGGCGATAATTTTACCGTTCTTTTTTAATGTTTTTAGATTTGTTTTTAAAGCCGCTGCATTCATGGCCACCAATACATCACTCATGTCTCCCGGCGTATAAACCCTATCGCTCGAAAATCTAAGTTGAAAACCGCTTACGCCGGGAAGCGTTCCTAATGGTGCTCTTATCTCTGCGGGAAAGTCGGGAAATGTCGCGAGATCAATTCCCAATAAAGCAGTATTATTGGTGAATTGTGTACCGGTAAGCTGCATTCCATCGCCACTATCGCCGGCAAATTTAATTACCACTTCCTGCAAAATCTCTTCTTTCTTTTCCATTATTATTGTTGAATCTGCAAATTTAAAAGATATATAGGTTTTTAGAGGCTTATTTATTTTCGGGAAGCGAAAAATTGTTTAAGCGCAATTTAATAGAATTCTGAAAAGCGATTTTATTTTGAAAGTTATAGAATCGCGGCACGCTTTCAAGCAGTAAGCCAATAAATAATCAGAATTTTCATTTTAGAGAAATCAGGAGATTTTAGATCAAAAGTCAACAAACCGGCCGAACAGTAAAAAAGGAAATAACGCATTTTCGTAATTCCTGCGAATGGCAAATCAACTGAACCACACCATTCCCACTCATAACAATTAGGCGATTTTTTTGAAGATAGTGGCTATATTGCAAGAAACAGAATTAAAACATCTATGAAAAAAATTAGTTGTATTTTATTAATGATCTTTTTAATTAACACCATGTCATTTTCACAAGCAAAACTGGAACAAAAAGTAGTAAAAAAAGGAAATGAAATCATGATTCCTTTTGAAAAATATGTATTGCCTAACGGACTTACTGTAATCATTTCTGAAGACCACAGTGATCCCGTAGTGCACGTAGATGTTACTTATCATGTAGGATCGGCACGCGAGGAAATAGGCAAAAGCGGATTTGCACATTTTTTTGAACACATGATGTTTGAAGGAAGTGATCACGTCGCTGATAAAGAACATTTTAAAGTAGTAACAGAATCTGGCGGAACGCTCAATGGCAGCACGAACCGGGATCGTACTAACTATTTTGAAACCGTTCCCAGCAATCAGCTCGAAAAAATGCTGTGGCTGGAAAGCGACCGCATGGGATTTCTATTAGATGCCGTGACACAACAAAAATTTGAAATTCAACGCGCGACAGTTAAAAACGAAAGAGGCCAGAATTATGACAATAGGCCTTACGGCCTCGCCGGTGAAGTAACCTCAAAAGCACTTTATCCCTATGGCCATCCTTATTCATGGCTTACTATCGGTTATGTAAAAGATCTGAACAGCGTGGGCGTGGATGATCTTAAGCATTTTTTTCTACGCTGGTATGGCCCCAACAATGCCACACTTACTATTGCCGGCGATGTGAACACAAAAGATGTAATTAAAAAAGTAGAAAAATATTTTGGGCCTATTCCGCATGGCCCTGAAGTAAAACCAGTACAATTGCCGCCGGTAAAACTTGCTAAAACAGAATATGTAAGTTATACAGACAATTATGCCAAACTTCCGATGCTCCAAATTACTTATCCTACTGTTCCGGATTTTAGCGCGGATATGGCTCCGCTTGCCTGTCTGGCGCAGGTTCTCGGACAGGGGAAAACTTCTTTTCTTTATCAGAATTTAATAAAACCCCAGAAGGCATTAAGAGCAATCTCTTATAGCGATTTAGATGAATTAGCAGGCACCTTTGTTTTTTCAGTAACTGCCTTACCGGGCCACAACCTCGCTGAAATGGAAAAACTCGTAAAGGAATCGTTAGCGGATTTTGAGAAGAAAGGAGTAACAGATGATGACATTTTAAAATTTAAAAATGGCTTTGAAAGCAGCACTATCAATCGTTTGGCAAGTGTATCGGGCAAGGCATCTCAATTGGCGGCATTTGAAACTTTTACCGGCAACCCAAATATGATTGGCAAATTGCTGGGTATGTATAATAAAGTCACCAAAGAAGATGTGATGAGGGTTTATAACAAATACATCAAAAATAAGCCTGCAGTGGTATTGAGTGTATCACCAAAAGGAAAGGAAGATCTTATAGCCGCAGCAGATAATTTTACCGTTGACAGCAGTCATTATATAAGGCCTCATTATGGATATGATCAATTGAAATATACAAAACCAAAAGACAATTTTGATAGAAGTATTATCCCTCCTTCCGGCCCGAACCCTGTTGTAAAAGTTCCTGATTTCTGGAAAAAAACTTTGGCGAATGGTATTACTGCTATTGGTGTTGAAAATAATGAAATACCGGTAGTAAACCTGAATATTTATTTGAAAGGAGGAACTATTCTTGAACAGAATAATCTTTCAAAAGCCGGCGTAGCCAGCCTTTTTGCTTCTATGATGAATGAGGATACTAAAAAACAGACTGGCGAAGAAATCAGCCTCGCTTTGGATAAATTAGGTAGCGTTATCAGGGTGGATAATACCACCGATAATATTGTTTTTTCTGTTCAGTCTTTATCAAAAAATTTGTTTAAAACGTTGGATATTTTACAGGAAAAAATGCTGGAGCCTAAATTTACAGAAGAAGCATTTGACCGTATTAAGAAACAATTGCTGGCAAACATAAGAAATTCAAAAAGCCAGGCCTCCTCTGTTGCGAATGTGGTTTTTGATAAATTAAATTACGGGGAAAACAATATTGAGGGAATCCCTGATTATGGAACAGAAGAAACTTTAAAAAATATTTCTTTAAGCGACATACAAAATTATTACGACCAATATATTTCTGCCAATGGTGCAAACGTAGTGGTGGTAGGAGCTATAAAGGAAAATGACATTTTACCAAAATTAAATTTTTTAAATCAGTTACCTGAAAAAGCAATTACGTTACCTGCTTTGCCCAATGCACCTAAAGTAGAAAAAACAAAAATTTACGTTGTAAATATTCCTCATGCGGCACAAACGGAATTTCGTGTAGGATATGTAACCGGTATGAAATACGATGCCACAGGGGATTATTATAAAGCTATGCTTTCTAATTATAATCTCGGCGGAGGTTTCAATGCACGATTTAATATCAGGCTGAGAGAAGATAAAGGCTGGACTTATGGCGCACGCTCAGGATTTACCGGAGATAAATATACAGGTACGTTTTATTTCAGTAGCGGAATACGCGCCAATGCCACAGATAGCGCTTTGGCAGAAGTTTTATCTCTACTGAAAAACTATAATACCACCGGCCCGGATAAAGATGAAGTTACTTTTATGAAAAACTCCATTGGCCAAAGCGATGCGAGAAATTATGAAACAGGCGCGCAAAAAGCGGCTTTCATCAGCAGGATATTAATGTATAATCTGCCTGCAAATTTCGTAGAGCAACAAACAAAAATCCTCAACAACATCTCTGCCTCAGAAATTGATGTGCTGGCAAAAAAATATTTTGATATTAATAAGATGAATATTTTATTGGTCGGGGATAAAGATTTGTTTCTCCCCGGATTAAAAGATTTTGGATATGATATTGTAGAACTGGATGCAGATGGGAATAAAATGTAAAAATTAGAAACCCATATTATTTGTTTGTTTACTGAAATAAAAAAGGTTGCCAACTTTTTAAGAAGTTGGCAATCTTTTTTTCAATGAAAATCTTCTTTGTTTACCTGAAAGAAAGTAGGTTTGTTTGTTGTAAGTTTTTTGAAAGACAAATGTTCAATATTTGTCAGTTTACTGTTACCGTAAGGTATTTTTAAAATTCTAAAACTGAATCAATTTACACAAACAAAAAAGCGATATTCTATTAACAGAAGTATCGCTTTAATCTTTTAATTTGCTCAATTACCAACTCTTCTTGGCAACTCCGTCTTTTACAGCTTGTAAAGCATTTGCTTCGCTGAGCATAGTAGTCATTTTATTTCCTTTTCCATCATGACCCTGAGCCATATATCCGCCACGGGAAGTTTTAGTAATTACTGCGTCTTGCATAGGAACATTTTTTTCTTTGGTTTTCATGCAATAAGCTGTTAACATTTTTGACATCTTAATTGGGTTTATAGTTTAATAATTTGATGATTGAAGCCCATAGTCAACTGACAGTGGAATTTCAAATTTAGGGATTTATACTTATTTCGCGTTATATATTTCCAAACATCCTTTTTAGCTTGAGTAGATAATTAAAATTTTGATAGATTTTCCAGTAAGAAATATGGTTATTATTCGATATATATTTTCGATTCACTCGCTACAAAAAAATGGTAATCTACAATAATTTACATTTTTTATTTCTCATATTTCATCACTTTAATCTAATTTTGGCGGCCACACATTATAATTTCATGCCATTAGACAAATCCATTAAAACAGTTTTAATTATAGGTTCAGGCCCGATTGTTATAGGCCAGGCCTGCGAATTTGATTATTCCGGGACCCAGGCTGCACGCAGTTTGCGCGAAGAAGGAATCAAAGTAATTCTTATAAATAGCAATCCGGCCACCATCATGACCGACCCGATGATGGCCGATAAAGTTTACCTGCTTCCGCTAACGGTGGAAAGTATTGAGCAAATAATCGAAGAAAATTCTTCCGGAGAAAACCGGATTGACGCTGTATTAGCAACCATGGGCGGCCAAACGGCGCTCAACCTTGCAAAAGAAGCCGATGAAATGGGCGTTTGGGAAAAAAATAACATCAGGTTAATCGGCGTGGATATTAAAGCGATTGACAAAGCGGAAGACAGGGAAAAATTCAGGGAATGGATGGTAGAAATGAAAATCCCGGTTGCTCCGGCAAAAATTGCCAATTCATTTCTGGAAGGAAAAGAAATTGCGCAGGAAATTGGATTCCCTTTGGTAATTCGCCCTTCGTTTACTTTGGGCGGTACCGGCGGAAGTTTAGTATTTGAAAAAGCAAAACTTGATGAAGCATTAAATCGTGGATTAACCGCTTCGCCGATGCATGAAGTGCTGGTAGAAAAAGCGATGATGGGCTGGAAAGAATTTGAGCTGGAATTGCTTCGTGATGATAACGATAATGTTGTAATTATCTGTACCGTAGAAAATTTTGACCCGATGGGCGTGCATACCGGAGATTCGATAACAGTGGCTCCCGCTATGACATTGAGCGATACAGCATACCAGAAAATGAGGAATACCGCAATATCTATGATGCGAAATTTGGGAAATTTTGCCGGCGGTTGTAATGTACAATTCGCATTAGAGCCGCATACAGAAGATATTATAGCCATTGAAATTAACCCGCGCGTGAGCCGTTCATCTGCTTTGGCAAGCAAAGCTACCGGTTACCCGATTGCAAAAATAGCTGCCAAACTTGCCGTAGGATTTACTTTGGATGAATTAAAAAATCAGATTACAAAGACCACATCTGCTTATTTTGAACCGGCATTGGATTATGTAATTGTAAAAATTCCACGCTGGAATTTTGATAAATTCAAAGGCGCTGATGATACGCTTGGTTTTCAAATGAAATCCGTAGGCGAAGTAATGGCTATTGGAAGAAGCTTTGCCGAAGCAGTTCAAAAAGCCTGTCAGAGTTTGGAAAATGATGCCGTCGGTTTAGGTTATTATGGAAAAAGCCTGATGCACGCCGAAGAAATTGTAGAATATATAAAAATACCGAAGTGGGATAGAATTTTCAGGATAAAAGACGCTTTAATGATTGGTGTGAGTGTGAAAAGAATTTGTGAATCTACAGGAATAGACCGTTGGTTTATTTACCAGATTCAAAAAATATGCACTTGTGAAAAAGCGATAGCTGAAGTTACTTTAGAAAACATTTCTACCGAACTTTTGAAAGAAGCCAAGCATCTTGGATTTAGTGATGAGCAGATAGCGAAAATAATGAAAGATGGAAGTACGGATGAAGATATTTATGAAAAAAGAAAGGAATTAGGAATTACGAGAGTTTATAAAATGGTAGATACGTGCAGTGCAGAGTTTGAAGCGAAGACGCCTTATTTTTATAGTACCTTTGAGTAAAGAGTCGGTAACTTTGAGAAAACAGGATTTATAATGCAAACTTTAATTTTAAAATCAGACAATAAAAAAGCATTAAATGCCATAAAAAATTTGGCAAAGGTTTTAGATATTGAATCAAGTATGAAGAAAAATGATAACAGTTTTGAAATTATTAAAGGGGTAAAAATTATTAAAGCAAAAAGAAAATTTAACGTATCGGAATTGGCAGGGTCTTTAACAGATTTAAATCTTGAAGATGCTTCCATTCTAAGAAAAAAAGCATGGACAAGAAAAAAAGCAATGTTCTGATTGATACAGATATTCTTATTAATCTTTTTGATAAAAACAAAAAAAATTATCAGATTGCTCAAAATGCCTTTTACGGTTTTCCGGATAGAAATGAGGAGCCTTGTATTTCCATAATAACTGAAATTGAAATAATACAAGGAGCCAAAAACAATGAAGATAAAAACAGGATTTTAAAAAGCATTGAATCTTTCAATACCATTTTGCTTTTCGATAATGTTTGTTCTTTGGCAAAAGATTTAATAATTACTTATTCATCAAGTCATGGATTATTGATGGCAGATGCTTTCATCGCAGCAACAGCACTCTATTTGGATATTGAATTATTTACTTTTAATAAAAAAGATTTCAGATTTATAAAAGATTTAAAATTGTATGCGCCTTAGATAATAAAGGGAATAAGTACTTTCGGGTAGTATTTAAAAATCTAAAATAATTTTATGATTACTATTGATAATAAAAATCTTCAGTTATCAGAAGAACAGGAAAAAGACATCCGGTTGGAAATTGCGATTATGCTTTACGAAAAAGCTGATTATTCTTTTTATGTTGCAGCAAAATTTGCAGGAATGCACTGGATGGACTTTGTAAAGGAATTGGGGAAAAGGGAAATATCTATTTTTTCTGAAGAGGCATTTCTAAAAGATTTGGAAACAATAAAGAAGTTTGGAAAATGATTGTGGTAAGCGATACTTCCTGCATTTCAAATTTATTGTTAATAAGTCAACTTGATTTACTGCAAAAAATTTATCTTAAGATTTTTATTCCTGATGCTGTGTACAATGAAATTTTAGCACTGGAAAAAAGCGGTAAAGATTTGAGCTATTTCAAATCGCGAAATTGGATTACTGTTGAAAAAGATTTTACCAGAAACATTTCTTTATTACCACCTAAAAATATAGATGCGGGAGAAGCAGAAGCTATTGACCTCGCCATTTACATTAAAGCAGACCGTATTTTAATAGACGAAAGAAAAGGAAGCTTTTTAGCAAATGAATTAGGAATTATCACGATCGGTTTATTGGGAATATTAAAAATCGCCAAAGAAAATCATCTCATATCATCAGTTAAAGAGTTACTTGACCAATTAATAGAAAATAATTTTTGGGTGAGTAATGAGTTATATAACACCGTTCTAAAATCAGTAAATGAACTCTAATATTATCTACAACGAATCTGTCCCTTCTTCAAAGAAGAAAATTATTGTACTCGGCAGCGGCCCAAACCGCATCGGCCAGGGAATTGAATTTGATTATTGCTGTGTACATGGCTTGCTTGCCATCAAAGAATGTGGCATGGAAGCCATCATGATTAATTGCAACCCTGAAACGGTTTCCACTGATTTTGACATAGCAGATAAATTATATTTTGAACCTGTTTTCTGGGAACATATATGGGAAATTATTGAACTCGAAAAACCTTATGGTGTTATCGTGCAGCTTGGCGGCCAAACAGCTTTAAAACTGGCCAAAAGATTAGTTGAAAACGGAATCAGAATAATCGGAACTTCTTACGACAGTATGGATATTGCAGAAGACCGCGGGCGTTTTAGCGATATGCTTAAAGAATTAGAAATACCCTATCCAAGATATGGAACTGCCCACGATTCTGATGAAGCTATTGAAATTGCACGCCAGGTTGGCTATCCTGTTCTGGTAAGGCCGAGTTATGTTCTCGGCGGACAGCGCATGAGAATCGTTTTGAATGATGAAGAACTTGAAAATGGTGTATTAAGTTTATTAAAACATTTGCCGGGAAATAAAATATTAATTGACCAGTTTTTAGACCGCTGCCAGGAAGCGGAAATTGATGCCATTTTTGATGGGGAAACGTTTCACGTAATGGGATTGATGGAACACATTGAACCCGCAGGTATTCATAGTGGAGATAGCAATGCGGTACTTCCACAATTTAATTTATCGCCTTTGATAGTGCAAACGATGGAAGAATATGCTGAAAAAATTGCAAGAGCTTTGAACATAAAGGGATTAATAAATATTCAGTTTGCTATAAAAAACGGGGAAGTTTATGTAATTGAAGCTAATCCGCGCGCATCACGTACTACTCCGTTTATTGCTAAAGCGTATCAAATTCCTTATCTGAATATTGCCACTAAAATAATGCTTGAGCAAGCAAAACTGAAGGATTTTAAATTCGAGAAAAAACTAAAAGGATTCGCTATAAAAGAACCGGTATTTTCATTCAATAAATTTCCCGGAGTAAACAAAGAACTTGGCCCCGAAATGAAAAGCACCGGAGAAGCGATTCGATTTATAAAAGATTTGCGCGACCCTTATTTCAGGCAATTGTACAGGGAAAGAAGCATGCATTTGAGTAAATAAAATTCAGTAAAAATGGCTTATTAAAATTGCTGTTAATGAAAATATTCTTTTCTTAAAAAGCATTTAATTCCGCGTTAAATTCATTTAGTTTATTTCCCATTATACACTGATAGTTATAAGAAACTTTCTCTTGCTATCACTATCTTTTGAATTTCACTGGTGCCTTCGCCTATGGTGCACAATTTACTATCCCTATAGAATTTCTCTACCGGGTAATCTTTGGTATAGCCATAGCCGCCAAAAATCTGCACTGCATCAGTAGCAACTTTTACTGCTATTTCACTGGAATAATATTTAGCCATGGCTGCTTCTTTAGTTACATTTTCGCCTTTTATTTTTAAATCACAAGCCTGGTCAATTAATAATTCCGCAGCCATAATTTCAGTAGCCATATCAGCAAGCTTAAAAGAAATCGCCTGGAAATCAGCTATCGGTTTTCCAAACTGGTGCCTTTCTTTGGCATATTTTATAGAAGCTTCATAAGCGCCCTTTGCAATTCCCAATCCAAGCGCAGCTATTGAAATGCGTCCTCCATCCAATACTTTCATGGCTTGCTTAAAGCCGTCGCCCACTTCTCCCATTCGCGCTGAATCAGGTATTCTGCAATTATCAAAAATCATTTCAGCCGTTTCGCTTGCGCGCATACCCAACTTATTTTCTTTCTTTCCGCCTCTGAAACCTTTGGCGCCACGGGTTACTATAAATGAAGTAGAATTATCCCTGGTGCGAGGTTTGCCGGTTCTGCAAATTACCACGGCCACATCTCCGCTTTTACCATGTGTAATCCAGTTTTTGGTTCCATTTATGACCCAACCATCGCCATCTTTTTCAGCAATACATTGCATATTTCCTGCATCGCTTCCAGTGTTTGCTTCAGTCAATCCCCATGCGCCTATATATTCTGCTGTAGCAAGTTTGGGCAAGAATTCCATTTTTTGTTCTTCATTTCCAAAGGCGAGAATATGGCCTGTGCATAATGAATTGTGGGCTGCGACGCTTAATCCAATGGAGCCGCAAACCTTTGCTATTTCCTGGATAACAGCACTATATTCAAAATAACTCATGCCGCTTCCGCCATATTTTTCAGGAACCAACACGCCCATCAACCCAAGCTTACCTAATTCTTTAAATATATGTATCGGGAATTCCTGGCTTTCGTCCCAAACCATCATGTCAGGTTTAATAAATTGGTTGGCAAATTCCCTGGCAGTTTGCGCTACCTGTTGGGTTATTTCGTTGGTGGAGAAATCCATAATATTATTTTAAAAGTTGCAATATAAATCGAATAAAATAAATACAGGTTGATGTTTCCTGAAGCCAGTTTTCAAATATCATCTTTCAAAAAATAAGGATCTTCAATAAAAGTCCCCATCCGACCTGGTCATCCGGGCGGGCGTTTGCTTTCTCTGAAGAAACATCAGTCTATGGTAAGATAAGGCGATGCTTTATCATAAATTTCGTCAGTTATCAGCATTATCTTTTTTACATCTTCTACAGAATTAAAATTTCCATGCTGACGGCGATATTGAAAAATAGCATTCGCGATAGAATATTTTATATATGGATGTGATTTCATTTCTTCTAAAGAAGCGGAATTAATATTCATCTTTTTTATTCCTTTACTGTCCACTACGAGGTAAGGCTTTATTTTTTGAAAAGTAGAATCAGGAAGAAAATAAGTTTCTCCCACCTGGTCTATCGAATAAAATCCTCCCAGCTTTTCTCTGAATGCAATTATTCTGTTTGAAAGTTTGCTGCCGATTCCGGGAAGAGAAATATACTGCGTAGAATCGGCAAGGTTTATATCAATTTTTTTAATCTCATTGCGAATTGCATAATTAGATTTTTCAGCATATTCTTTTTGCTCATAATGAGGATATTCTTTTTTTGCACTTTTTAAAGAAACATACGGAATCAATCTTTCTGCATCTTTCGCGCTCAGTCCCCAGATTTTTTTTATGTCTTCCGGTTTATAAAATTTGCCGCCTTTTGAAATATATTTTTGAATCGTATTTGCTGTTTTTTCTCTCACGCCCAATCTTACCCAATCATTTACCGAAGCAGTATTGGGGTCGAAATAAAAAACTTCTGCCTTTGTGGTGGAATATTTTTTTTCGTTCGAAGGAGTGTAATCATTATAATATCCGTCATCATTTTTTGTAAACGATTTTTCCCCTGAAGAATCAATTCTTAGTTGCGCAATTTCTTTTTCAAACTGAGTAGCATCTGTTTTTTCATTTTTAATAAAATAAGGAAAGAATAAAGGAAGAATAATGAGCAGCAAAATGACAGCGACAACCGCGATAATTCCCAATCTTTCCTTCCTGGTAAAACTGAAATAATCTTTTAAAAACTGTTGCCACATAAGCAATGTGTTTAAAATTTTTTTAGAAAAAATGTGTCAGAATTTGATAACACAATATAAGCTAAAAAGCATTTGCAAACCGTGGATTCTAAATCTCAATTATTTGTTCGTTTGCTGCAAAATGGTTCTATTCTAAAAATAAGTCAGGAATTTTTCACCGATGTTACAAAATTACTATACCCTCAATTTCAATCCATCCCATGCCAACTGAATACCATCAGGCAATTCATTATTGATTTCATCATGTAATCCAAGCTGGTGGCTGATGTGGGTAAAGTATGCTTTTGGTATTTTTAATTCTTCCACCAGGTCAATTGCCTCCTGCAAATTAAAATGAGAGATATGTTCTTTTTTTCGCAATGCATTTACTACAAGAATTTTACTTCCTTTTATTTTTTCTTTTTCGGTTTCATCTATTCTGTTGGCATCAGTAATGTAAGTAAAATCCCCAAACCTAAATGCCAACACCGGCATTTTTAGATGAAAAACGAGGATAGGAATTACCGGAATATCGCCTACTGTGAAGGGTTTGTCAGTTATGGTATGCAAATTAATATTCGGAATTCCGGGGTACTTATTTTCAGAAAAAATATAATAGAATTCCCTTTTCAATCCTTCCTGCGTAAGTGTATTGGCATAAACTTCCATTGCTTTATGCTGAAAAAAATTATAGGCTTTAATGTCGTCAAGCCCGGCAATGTGGTCTTTGTGGGGATGAGTAAAAAGTATAGCATCTAATTTTTTCACATTTTCGCGTAACATCTGCGAGCGAAAATCCGGCGTAGTATCCACCACCAATGTGGTAGTGCTGCTTTGTACTAAAATGCTGCTGCGAAATCTTTTGTCTTTTTGATTTTCAGAGGTGCAAACATCGCAACCACAGGCTATCATGGGAACGCCGCCGCTGGTGCCTGTGCCAAGAAAAGTAATGCTAAGATCGGGGTAACTCACCCTTCAAAGCTATAAAATATTTTAGAGAGCTGAACGGAAACGAATGTGAAAAATATATTTACTTTTCAAGCCCTTCAATGTGGTCGATTACTTCATCATACAATTTTTGAGAATCGTGTGTGAGAAAATCGTAATTGATACTTACCGTAGGAATAATGTCCATCAAAGTATTGATCCTTCCTTCGGGGATTAGAAATTTATTGAGTACCACCACTTTTTTATCTTCAAGAATGCAATACCCACTTTGAAAAGAGCCGCGTTCATAACGAACGATATACCCTGCTTCAGCAAGTATCTTTTCTAATTTATTTAAAGTGGCCTGGTTATATTTCAAAAGAATTTTAATTTTTTTATGTAAACAAAATTACGATAAAATCAGGTGTGTTTATTCCTTTTTGGTGGTAATAAATGTTTTTCTGCCTCAAAAGCTTTCTGACAGTAAAAGGACTTTTTTTTAAGATTTTCATTTTATGGAATAATCATAAATCGTATTGCTAACTTTTATCCCCTACAGACTTTCCCCAAAAATAAGCGTTAATTTTACCCCTATAAAAAAATAAGTTTTGGCTGATATTATTAATCTCTTACCAGAAAATATTGCAAACCAGATTGCTGCCGGCGAGGTGATACAACGCCCGGCGAGCGCTGTAAAGGAATTGCTTGAAAATGCCGTGGATGCGGGCGCTACAGAAATAAAACTTTTTGTAAATGATGCCGGAAAAGCATTGGTACAGGTGATTGACAATGGAAAAGGAATGAGCGAAACCGATGCCAGGATGAGCTTTGAGCGCCACGCTACTTCTAAAATAAAAAGTATTGACGATCTTTTTCATATAAAAACAATGGGCTTTCGTGGTGAAGCGCTGGCGAGTATTGCGGGCGTAGCACAAGTTGAATTAAAGACAAAAAAATCGGGAGAATCTGTGGGTACCTTTATTGAAATTGAAAACAGCCTCGTAAAAACGCAGGAACCTGTGGCTACTAATGAAGGCACTAATATCTCCATGAAGAATTTATTTTTTAATGTGCCGGCGCGAAGAAATTTTTTGAAAAGCAATGCGTCCGAATTGCGCCACATTGTAGATGAATTTATTCGTGTGGCAATGGCTTTCCCCGATTTGTTTTTTTCTCTTTCATCAAATGGCCAGGAAGTTTTTCATTTGGAAAAGGGTTCATTAAAACAAAGAATCATTCAAATTCTTGGCAACAATTATTCTGCGAAATTGGTAAGCGTAAAAGAAGAAACAGATTACATGAATATTTATGGCTTTGCCGGCAAACCGGAAACCGCAAAAAAAACACGCGGCGACCAATACTTTTTTGTGAATAATCGTTTTATAAAAAGCGCGTATCTCAATCACGCGGTAATGAATGCTTTCAGCGAGATGATAGCGAAAGACAGTTTTCCGATGTACACTTTATTTATTGATATCGATCCGTCGCGGCTTGATATTAATGTGCATCCCACCAAGCAGGAAATAAAATTTGAAGACGAAAAGATTATTTATGCTTTTGTACAATCAGCAGTGAAACACGCGCTGGCACAATATTCTGTAACGCCTACACTTGATTTTGAATTAGATGCTTCGATTCAAAACACGGAAGCGGTGAGTAAGCCTTTCACTCCTGAAAAACAATTTTCGGCCACAGGCACTTCTCTCTACAAAACTTTTACACAAAAAAACCAGGCGCATTTTATTGAAAGTAAAAGTGACCTGGGAACGTGGGATGATAACCTGCTAAAGCAAAATCAATTTGTTAAGCCACAAACAGATTTACCGGCAGAAACAAAATTTGACAATGAAAATGCGTTCTCTTCCTCTTTTAAAAACACCACACCTCCTTTACTCAATAAGAAACCCGATTCTGAAGAATACATCCAGGTACACAAAAGTTTTATCCTCGCTCAAAATAGAAGTGGCTTTGTGGTTATCCATCAGCAAAATGCTCACGAGCGGGTTTTGTATGAACGCTTTACAGAAGCCATGAAAGGAAAGCCTATAGCGATTCAGAGAAGTTTATTCCCCGAAGCAATAGAACTCACGCCAGCAGATGCCGTGCTGCTCAATGAACTTTTGCCTGACCTGCATATTCTCGGTTACCAGGTAGAGCCTTTCGGGAATAATAGTTTTGTAATTCAGGGTTCGCCGGCGGATGTGCCGGAAGGAAATGAAAAAAATTCACTTGAAAAAATATTGGAGCAATACAAGCATTTTAATATGGACATGAGCTTTAGCAAAAGAGAAAAACTATTGCGATCTATGGCATGGCAACAATCTGTTAAAGCGGGAACTTATTTATCTGAAAAAGAAATGACAACGCTGGTCGAAGATTTATTCAATTGCAACATCAATAATACCACGCCCAATGGCAAACCTGTTTTTCTCGAATTTAAAAAGGAAGAATTGGATAAGATGTTTGGAAGATAGCAATAGGTTCAAAGTTGAAAGTTGAAAACAGTAAACCAACAAATAATGAGGATTTTCAAATCCATGGAAATCTAATATACAAGTGGGTTTTCTGTAAATTGCAATCTGGCGTGGTAGAAAAAAATACGATTATGAATTTCTAATGGCCACAAGATTGCATAAGATGCAGTAAACGATGCAAAAAGCTGTGATAACACATCAGCCTGGCATTAGTAAATAATTTTCTGATTCTATTTTATTTTGCCTTGCAAAAAAGGTTAGCCAAAAATTTACATGAATGAAATTAGCATGAATAAAACCATTCGTGAAAATTAGTGCAATTCGCGGCCACATTCCAAAATAAAAAAGGGAGAATAAATTCTCCCTTGTATAAAAAAATTATAAATCATTTATTTCTCAAACTGGTGAGAAACTTCCTTTGCCAGCGTTACCATCTTTTTCAGCCCTTCTTCAGGCAAGGCTCCTTTTTTAAATTCAGCCAATATTTCAGGATATTTATTTTCCATTTCCAATAAAAACTGCTCTTCAAAAGCCTGAACATTTTTTACAGGAACATTACTTATTAAACCATTTGTTCCAAGATAAATGATAGCCACCTGTTTTTCTACAGAATAAGGTGTGAACTGAGGTTGTTTTAATATTTCAACGTTTCTTGCCCCCTTATCCAGAACAGATTTTGTAGCCGCATCAAGATCTCCACCAAACTTAGAAAAGGCTTCCATTTCACGATACAACGCCTGGTCGAGTTTAAGCGTACCAGCTACTTTTTTCATAGATTTTATCTGTGCATTACCTCCTACCCTGCTTACAGAAATACCTACGTTAATTGCGGGCCTGATACCAGCATTGAACAAGTTACCTTCCAGGAATATCTGTCCGTCGGTAATGGAAATTACATTAGTAGGTATATACGCAGATACGTCGCCAGCCTGAGTTTCAATGATAGGCAAAGCAGTTAACGAGCCGCCGCCTTTTACGAGATGTTTGATATTTTCAGGAAGATCATTCATCTTCTTTGCGATCTCATCTTTCGATACAATCTTAGCGGCTCTTTCCAATAAACGGCTATGCAAATAGAACACATCACCCGGATAGGCTTCACGTCCCGGAGGTCTTCTCAACAAAAGAGAAACTTCGCGATAAGCCACTGCCTGTTTGCTCAAATCGTCAAAAATAATCAAAGCATGACGGCCAGTATCACGGAAAAATTCTCCAAGAGCAGCGCCTGCAAATGGTGCATAGAATTGCAGTGGTGCAGGTTCAGATGCAGATGCAGCAACGATAGTTGTATATTCCATCGCGCCATTATCTTCTAAAACTTTCATCACGTTTGCGATGGTAGAAGCCTTCTGGCCAATGGCAACATAGATACAATAAACCGGGTTTCCGGCTTTATAAAATTCTTTCTGATTAATAATAGTATCAATACAAATAGCGCTTTTCCCGGTTTGGCGGTCACCAATTACCAATTCACGCTGTCCGCGGCCAATTGGAATCATCGCATCTATCGCTTTGATACCGGTTTGAAGCGGTTGCTTTACCGGTTCGCGAAAAATTACACCAGGTGCTTTACGCTCCAATGGCATTTCATACAATTCACCGGTAATAGGGCCTCTGCCATCAATAGGTTCGCCCAAAGTATTGATAACACGGCCAGCCAAACCATCCCCTACTTTTATGGAAGCGATTTGTCCTGTACGTTTTACGGTTGCACCTTCTTTTATATCCCCGCTTTCTCCCATAAGAACCACGCCCACATTGTCTTCTTCAAGATTAAGCGCTATGGCTTTTACGCCATTTTCAAACTCAACCAACTCACCGGAGCTTACATTATTCAATCCGTAAACACGGGCAATACCATCGCCTACCTGCAATACGGTTCCTATTTCTTCAAGATTGGATTCTACATCCAAATTACTTAGTTGGCTTTTAAGAATTGCCGAGATTTCATCGGGTTTTATGTCAACCATATTATTATCGTTTTTTTTAAGGCTGCAAAGGTATGAAAACAGGAATCAATTTCAAAAGGAAAAAAGAGGCGATTGGGCAGGAAAAAGAAGAAAATTATGAGCAATTATGGGCAACGATGAAACATTTTATAGCAAATATGCATTTTGCAAAAAAATATGAAACCTCAATGAAATCTTTAATTGTTTTTCCATAAAATTTGAGTTTGGTTTGTAAAGGATTAACTGAAAAGAAATTCGCGCATTTTTTCAGGATTAGACTTACTACATTCTCATCTCCCTGCATTATTAATAAACATTTTGAATTGATGATCTTTATCAGCAAGGCTTCCAATTGTTTTCTTCGCAAAAAGATTATTCAACCGATCCCTTATTTCTTTGAATTCCGCATGCATGGGACACGGGCTTTTTTGGGTACAATTGCGTAATCCAATAACACAATTTTTAAGAATACCGGCATCATCTAACGCTTTCAGGATAGAACTTACCGGCAATTTTTTTGATTTATCAGTGAAATAAAAACCTCCGTTAGGGCCCCTCATTGAGTGCAGCACTTTATCTTTGGTAAGCAACTGCAATATTTTTGCAGTAAATGGTTTTGGCGAGTCTATAGCGTTTGCGATTTCGTCAATCCCCAGTTTATTATCTTCGCTTCCATGTTGAACTATATAAATAGTGGCACGCAAAGCATATTCCGTCGTTTTTGAAAACATGTATCCTTTTTAAAATATTGACAAAAATAAAAGGAATTATTTTTTCTAAGATGCAATTATTTTCAGGAAATGAAATCTTTTATTACCAGGGCTTCATTGTGAACCTGATCTCTTGCACCATATAGTAAAGTCAGATCTCCTTTTTTTACATAATCTTTCAAAATTGAAACTGATTCTTTATTTTCTTTTAGTTCCCCGAGATATTTTTTTTTGAATTCCGGCCATTTATCAGGATCGTGGCTAAACCATTTTCTAAGTTCTGTACTTGGAGCAATCTCTTTCAGCCACAGATCAGCGGCTGCTTTTTCTTTGGTCAAACCGCGCGGCCAGAGCCTGTCAACCAGAACGCGAAAGCCGTCAGTTTTTTCCGGCTTTTCATACACTCTTTTAATTTTGATACTCATGATAAAAAATTTAAAGTCATTTGTTATGGAATTTTCGAAAATTTCTCATTTTCAAACATTAAATTATTTGTAATGGAATCAACAGTTTCCCGGTGATAGATGTAAGTAGGAATTTGGGTTTTCATGATATTAATCCCCGCCTTATTTATCCTTTCAAAAAAATCTCCATCGCTTCCCAATGGCATTTCTTTAAATCCATTAAAAGAAACAGCAACTTCTCTTTTGATAAAAAAAGTTCCTCCAATCTCACAATCCGATAAAAGAACCATTTTATTAACATCAAACCTGTCAGGCACATATTGACTTCCTATTACTTTTACGCCGCCATGCAAAAATTGAACTTCAGGATGATTTACCAAGATTGCTTTTCGCGTTTCCAGATGCGTGAGGTCGTATTCATCATCAGAATCCAAAAAAGTAATAAATTTTCCTTTTGCTAAAAAAATCCCCGTATTTTTTGAACTGGAATACCCTGCATTCTTTTGATGAAAATAGGTAATCTTACCTTCGTCTCTTAAATAAGGAAGTACCGCAAAAGCAGTATTATCAGTACTTCCGTCATCAACAATGATTGCTTCCCAATCTGTTTCCGTTTGTGCAATTAAAGAATCCAGCGCTCTTTTTAAAAGAGACGCCCTGTTATATGTTGTTATAATTACAGAAAAGAATGGCAAACCAACCGCCTCATTTTTGATTTCATTTTTCATTTTATCCTCTAAAAAGAATTTGTGAGATATATCAATTACAAATTTACATCCAAATTACCTGCAAAAATTTTATAAGGTTTTCCGAATATGGAAAAGAATAAATTTGCATAAAATATCAGAAATAAAATGCCTGCAAAAACAGCAATAATCACAGGAGCCGCCGGCAACCTTGGAAAAGCCGTAGTAAAGAATTTTATTGAAAAAAATTATCAGGTCATCGGGACTATCCTTAATAAAAACGAGAGTTATAAGGCCGGTGAAAGCAATTTTGAAGAAGCAGAACTGGATTTATTGAATGAAGAGGATTGCCAGAAATTTGTGGATAGAGTTGTTATAAAAAATAAAGTAATTGATGTCGCAGTTTTGACTGCCGGAGGTTTTACCATGGGTAATATCGCCCAAACTAAAACCGGTGATATCATGAAACAATATAAACTGAATTTTGAAACTGCGTATAATATAGCAAGGCCGGTATTCATCCAAATGATGAAACAAAATAGCGGTAGAATCTTTTTAATCGGTTCGCGCCAGGGATTAGATATTTCAAAAGCAAAAGGAGTAACCGCGTACGGCTTTTCCAAATCACTTATTTTCAGTTTGGCCGCGCTAATGAATGCAGAAGCCAAAGGAAAAAACGTTGTGGTGAATGTGATCGTTCCAAGCACCATTGATACGCCACAAAATCGGGAATCCATGCCTGGAGCGGATTTCAACAGTTGGGTTGCTGCATCACAAATAGCGGATATTATTTATTTTTATTCAAGTGAGGAAGGAAGCGCCATAAGAGAACCCGTAATAAAGGTTTATAATAATTCTTAGATTGATGAGCGAGTACTTGCTCATCAATCTAAGAAAAAATGATTTGAATGTAGTCTATACAGAAATTATCTGCCTGATCATTTGATTGGTAAATCCCCATTCATTATCATACCACGCCATTATTTTACAAAGATCTCCATCTACCACACGCGTCATTTCCAAATCAATAGTAGATGCAAAAGCATTTTGAATAATATCGGTAGAAACCAATGGCTCATTAGATACAGCTACTACTTTTTTATACCGGTCTGTAGCCGCCTCTTCTTTTAAAATAGTATTAATTTCTTCCGCCGAAGTTTTTCGTTCTGCAACAAAAGTGATGTCAGAAATAGAACCGACTACTACGGGTGTACGAATGGCAACGCCATCAAATTTCCCTTCGTATTGTGGTAATGTTTTGACTGTAGCAATGGCAGCGCCTGTTGATGCCGGCACCAGATTCATCGCAGCAGCTCTTCCCATTCTCGGTTTCTTTTTTGAGGGACCATCTACCAATGATTGCGAAGCAGTATAAGCATGAATTGTATTTAATATTGCTTTCTTAATTCCTATTCTTCTGCCAATAATTTCTATTACAGGGCTTATATTATTGGTAGTACAACTTGCGCAGGAAAAGATAGCTACTTTTCCATCCTTTGTATTGACTCCATGAACGACTGTAGGCGTATCTATACTTTTAGTTGGCCCCGAAATTACTACCTGTTTTGCTCCGGCGTGAATGTGTTTTTCTGCATCTTCACGATTGGTAAAAAGACCAGTACTTTCAATTACCGTATCTACTCCAAGATCTTTCCACGGCAGTTCAGCCGGATTTTTTATAGAAAGATAACTAATCCTCTTATCGCCAACCTTTAGGTAACTGCCATCGACTATAACTTCTTTATCATAAATACCATAAACACTGTCGTATTTTAAAAGATACGCCGCATTTTCAATCGTCAATAAATCATTGACAGCTATCACTTCAAGTTCGGGAGTATCCATAATTACTTTGAAAGAGGCACGCCCTATTCGACCAAAACCATTAATTGCAATCTTTTTCATTTTATAAAAATTAAATCTAAAAAAAATAAATCTTTTCTAAGAGGCTGTCTAAAAATGAATCCGATAGCTATCGGATTTTCGTTCACCATATTGCGGTTGGTGGACACCAACCACGGCGCTCCGCCGTGGCCGGTGTCCCCACCGGCCACTTTTTACGATCATACGAAATTTATAAAATCATTTTTAGACAAAATAAATCTTTCTAAAAGGAGCTAATAAAAAAATAACAGTAAATCAACTTTTAAGAAGAAATCCTATTTACGCCAATTGCTTCTTTTTCTTTTCTTCAATAGCATTCAATAATGTGGCGTAAGCCTTGTTAAATTTTTGTACTCCTTCTTCTTCCAGTTGCTGCGTGATGTCATCTATGTTGATTCCATTGTCTTTTAACTGCTGCAATTCCTGCGTTGCTTTCACCAGGTTATTTTCCAGGTGATCCTGAGCTTTACCATGGTCGCGGAAAGCATCAATGGTTTCCATCGGAAGCGTATTAATAGTGTCAGGGCCAATCAACGCTTCCACATATTTTACATCACTAAAAGCCGGATCTTTTGCGCTGGTGCTTGCCCACAATACTTTTTGCTTTTTAGCGCCTTTCTTTTCAAGATTTCTGAAACGATCGCTGAAGAAAACTTCTTTATAAATTTCATACGCTTTTTTTGCTGACGCGATTGCTACTTCACCAACCAGGCTATCCAACTTCTTTTCTTTTAAAATCGGATCAATCAACACATCTATGCGGCTTAAGAAAAAACTGGCTACAGAAGCAATGTGATCAATCGGTTGATTATTTTTTAAACGATCTTCCAGGCCGGAGATATATGCATCTGTTACCTCTTTGTAACGTGGCAGGCCAAATAATAAAGTGATATTGATATTAATTCCCTCGCTGATACATTGGCGGATAGCGGCCAATCCTTCTTTAGTGCCCGGGATTTTTATCATCACATTTTCGCGGCTTACAGTTTTCCATAACTGCCTTGCCTGCTTTATAGTTCCATCGGTATCATTGGCCAGGTGCGGCGAAACCTCAAGACTTACAAAACCATCAGTACCGTGAGCCTCGTCATAAACAGGTTTTAATATATCTGCTGCGCGCTGTATATCGCTTGCTGCAAAACCAAAAAATATGTCTTCATTATTTTTTCCTCCGGCAGCTAATTTTCTGATGTCATCATCATAATCAGAACTGCCTTTAACAGCCTTTTCAAAAATAGAGGGATTAGAAGTAATACCGCATAGACCATCTTCGTCAATGAGTTTTTGAAGTTCGCCACTATCCATTAATTTTCTGTCAAACGAATCAAGCCAGATACTCTGGCCCAAATCATGTATTTGTTGTAAGCTATTCATTTTTATTTTTTATTTAAATTTTTAAGAAACACTCAAAGTGTGTGCCATGAAAGGTACTAAAATATAAAAACTTAAAAAAATAGTTTGTGAGTTGCTATTCAATTTTACTCTTTTTCAGATAGCAGATGCACTACCGCCGGCGGTTTAGACCAATGTGGAGGTACATCACCTGTAATCAGCAGTGGCATTGAAGAAGAGATACCTCCCAGGTAATCTACAGCATTTCTATATACTACTTTTTTTATCTTATAGAATCTTATTGTGTAAGAACACATAATGCAAGGCTCGTGGGTTGTAAACAAAACACATTCTGACAAATCGGTTGATTTCAATTTTTTCACTGCAATTCTGACGGCTTCTATCTCAGCATGACAGGTAATGTCATTTTTACTTTTACCAGCTTCTTCCGCCTCACTTAATATTTCATCATCTTTTACAATGATAGCGCCAACCGGAGGATTACCCTTTTCGGCTGCGGCTACAGCCAAATTTTCGCAAAGGCGCATGTAGTAATTATCACTTTTCATCACTTTTTAATTTAGTATTGGTCATTATTTTTTTATCAAAAGTCCGAATAAGATTATAAAGAATTTATCGCTTTACTGTAATTCCCATCTTTTAAAATAAACGTCTTTATATTTTTATACAATTTCATCATCATTTCTATTTTTAATTCTACTTTTGCCGCGATCTCAAAAATTGAATCAAAAATCGTTTTGATTCTTATGTTTAAAATTTGTTTTAAAAATGGTTGATGTAATTCTTGGACTCCAATGGGGTGATGAAGGTAAAGGTAAAATTGTAGATTATTTTGCGCCCGATTATAATATGATTGCCCGGTTCCAGGGCGGCCCTAATGCAGGCCACACACTTTATGTAGATGGTAAAAAGATCGTGCTTCACCAGGTTCCATCCGGCATTTTTCGTGATAACAAAATTAATTTAATAGGTAGCGGTGTCGTACTCGATGCTGTAATACTAAAAAAAGAATGCGAATCAGTAGCTGCGTTTGGCGTTGATTACAGGCAATCTTTGTACATCAGCGAAAGAACGCATTTAATACTTCCTTCACACCGGGCTATAGACCGTGCAAGTGAAGCGGCAAAAGGAAGAGAAAAAATAGGCTCCACTTTAAAAGGGATCAGCCCGGCATATATGGACAAGACCGGCAGAAACGGATTGCGCGTCGGGGATTTGCTGGATAATGATTTTAAGACAAAATATGAAAGTCTTCGCAAAAAACACCAGCAGATATTAGACAATTTTTCTTTTGACGAGGATATTTCTGATGCAGAAAATGAATTTTTTGAAGCGCTTGAATTTTTGAAAACCTTAAAAATTGTGAATGGCGAATATTTTATAAATGATGCTATCACAAGTGGTAAGAGGATCCTGGCTGAAGGCGCTCAGGGAAGTATGCTGGACGTGGATTTTGGCACATTCCCTTATGTTACTTCTTCAAACACAATCACTGCGGGCGTTTGCAGCGGTTTAGGAATTTCGCCACAAAAAATTAAAGAGGTGATAGGTATTACCAAAGCATATTGCACGAGAGTAGGCAGCGGCCCGTTTCCTACGGAGTTGCATGACGATATGGGCGAACTTATCAGAAAAAACGGTAATGAATTTGGCAGTACTACGGGCAGACCGAGACGCTGCGGATGGATAGATTTGGTCGCATTGAATTTCGCGTGCATGATTAATGGCGTTACTCAATTAGTCATGACAAAGGCCGATGTGCTTGATACCATTGATGTTCTTAAAGTATGTAACCAATATAAGATCAACGGAAAAGAAACCACGAAGGTACCTTTTCAAATGGAAGGAAAAGATGTACAGCCCTTGTACAAAGAGTTTAAAGGCTGGGAAACGGATATTACTGCCATTAAAGAATATAAAAATATTCCCGGTGAAATGGACACGTACATAAATTATATTAATTCCACGCTGAAAGTTCCCGTGAAATTTATATCAAACGGCCCCGGTACCGATCAGATAATTGTGGCTTCATAATTGCTGATAATTAAACCTAGATTTTTTTTTAAAAAAGTATTTATTATTTTTGGCTAATTAAAAAGAACATTGAAATTTTACAAAAAATAAATCCTTAGAAATTATGAAAGCAAAATCTGAAAAGGACAAAAATCTTTCCTCAAAAATCCCTGCAAAAGGAGCTGAAAAAAGTTTATCAAAAAAACAATCCGAAGATTTAGATGATGATGATGATGACGACGATTTAGATGAAGATGAAGGTACCACTAAGAAAAAAGGAAAAACCGCTTCTTCAAAGAAAAGAAAAGATGATGACGACGACGAAGATGATGTAGATGAAGCAGATGATGATTGGAACAAATCTGAAGATGATGATTTTGATCCTGATTTTGAAGAATTTGATATTCCCAAATCAAAAGGAAAAAAACCAGGGAAAAAAGGAAAAGAAGATGATGATTTTGAAACAGATGACGATTTTAAAAGCCTCGATTTATTTGACGATGGCGATGATTTCGATGATGATGATTTTTAAATAAAAATCTTCCTGGGCCTGAACCAAAATTTTGAAAAGGGAATATACATCCTACTCCATAACTGATTTTTATCATTTTAAATATCAATTGCTGGACTTCGCAAAGAGGTTCAGCAATTTTTGTTTTCTGGACAACAACGAATATAATTTTGATAAATCTTATGAATGTGTGGCCGGGTTTGGAATCAGCAAATCAATAACTTCCGGAAAAGCAAACAGCCTTAAAGAACTGAATGAATTTAAACAGGAAAACAGCGACTGGATTTTTGGCCACGTGGCTTACGATCTTAAAAATAAAATTGAATCGCTTTCGTCTGAAAACCCTGACGAGATTGGCTTTCCTGACTTTCAATTCTTTGTTCCTGAAATAGTATTTATTCTATCAAAATCAAAGGTGCAAATTGGAGTAGTTCCCGGACTTGACGCCAATCCCATTTTTGATGAAATAATATCATTAGTTCCGGCCGAACAAGAAACTTCTTCTATCTTTTTGAACAAAAGATTTTCAAAGGGAGAATATTTAGAAATGATAAAAAAATTGCAACAACATATTCTCAGGGGCGATTGCTATGAAATATGTTTTTGCCAGGAGTTGTATGCTGAAAATATCCAGATTGATCCGGTAAAAGTTTTTAAAAAATTAAGTGCGCTTTCTCCAAATCCTTTTTCTTCATTTTACAGAACGGGAAAAAAATACCTGATGTGCGCAAGCCCCGAAAGATTTTTAAAGAAAACAAACAACACGATCATTTCGCAACCTATCAAAGGAACTTCGAGACGCAACAACACCGAAATAGAAGATGAAGCCGAAAAAAATCTTTTACTTTCCAACGAAAAAGAGCGCGCAGAAAATACCATGATTGTAGATCTTGTGAGAAATGACCTTAGTAAGATTTGCACGGAAGGCTCTGTTTCTGTAAAAGAATTTTTAAAAATATATTCTTTCCCGCAGGTACATCAAATGATTTCTACCATAAGCGGAACGCTTCGCGAAAACATTTCCTTTTCAGAGATTTTATCGGCTACATTTCCTATGGGTTCCATGACCGGCGCGCCAAAGAAAAGAGCGATGGAATTAATAGAGCAATACGAAAAAACAAAACGTGACCTGTTTTCCGGAACCGTTGGCTATATCAATCCTGCCGGCGACTTTGATTTTAATGTGGTAATAAGAAGTATTTTGTACAACGAAGAAAAAAAGTATTTATCAATACCTGTTGGCTCGGCCATTACCTGGAAAAGCATTCCCGAAAACGAATATGAAGAATGTATGGTAAAAGCAGAAGCTATGAAAAAGGCTTTGGAATAAAGTCCCGGCAAATTTTTATTTATTTCCCACATAGTTTTCAATCGGCATACGATTGGAAATGCTGCGTGCCAGCGTCATTTCATCGGCATATTCCAATTCTCCGCCAAAGGCAATGCCCCGGGCGATTGTGGTAATTTTTACGGGGATTTCTTTCAATTTTTTGCTGATATAATAAATGGTAGTATCGCCTTGTATATTGGGACTTAAAGCAAAAACAAGTTCTTCGGTTTTTTCTTCGTTTACTCTTCTTATTAGTGAGTCAATTTCTAACTGGTCGGGGCCAACGCCATCTAACGGAGAGATAATGCCACCTAATACATGATAAAGACCATTGTATTGTTGTGTGCTTTCAATAGCTATTACGTCGCGGATGGTTTCTACCACACAGATAATCTCCTGCTTACGGCCGCGATCCGCACAGATATTGCAAAGTTCCTTGTCCGAGATATTATGACACCGTGTGCAAAAATGAATTTCTTCCCTCATTTTTAAAATAGTATCACTAAAAACTTTTACTTCATTCTCCTCTTTTTTAAGCAGATGAAGTACTAATCGTAAAGCCGTTTTTTTACCGATGCCCGGAAGTTTTGCAAATTCATTAACCGCGTTTTCTAAAAGAGAGGAAGAAAAAATCATGCAGCAAAATTAAGAATTGTGAATCGTGAATGGCCAGTAGTAAATGGAGAATTTTCAGTAAACGAATAAATAATCAGGATTCTCAATTACCAGGTTGATCACTTATCTGCCTACAATACCACATCCGCCTCATTATCCCAATCGGCCCGTATGCTGATTTTTTTAGGATAAGAAATTACTCTTTCCGGCTGTTTTCGCAAATGATAATTTCCCGGATCCCAAATACCATTGTCATTTTCATCATCCAAAATCCTTAAATCATATTCGCCGGGGTTAAATAATTTCACATTAAATGTGGACGAAGCAAGTTTAAATGAATTAACCACTTCATTATTTTGCACAAACTGCAAAACAGGGTGCGCTATTTTTTCAAGGTTTTTAAAGTTAAGTTTCAGGCTTCCGTATTCCCGATCACTTTTTGCTTTAAAACTGATAGTGTCGGCTTTTTTTAATTCCTCGCCTAAAGTGTCTTTAGCGAAATCCTTATCTAACACTAACTTGTAATGCATATCTTCCGTCCAGTCAGTTTTAATGACAATTATCTTTTTAGTGCTGTCAAGTGAAATGGCTGCTGCAACAGGATTATATAAAGTATCTGACAATTTCATTTTCGAACTGTCAAAGTCTTTTAATGGAGTTTCGAATGTCAATGTAAGCGGCTTGAGCAAATCCTGCGGCCCGGAAGAAACGGAAGAAGCGTACTTCAATATTTTTTCCGCCTTTTTCTTATTGTTAGATGCCGAACTGCCCGGGGGCTTTGTATTTTTTTCCTGCGCGTAGGCAAATAAATCTTCGGGCTTCACATCTTTTGTGACGTGAATAACGCTATCGGCAAAAGCAAAAATCTGTGAAGGATTATTATACATTTTTTGACCACTCTCATCTTTTAATGCAAACAAATGATACACGCCTTCGGCCAGGTACCTAAAGTGGTAACGCCCTAAAGAATCGAGGCTGGCTATATATTTCGGCTTTTCTTTGTAAACTGCGGAATCTCCTAAATTTTTGTATAACAAGACCAATAAAGTACTGTCAGGTTTACCCGTTTCGGCCAGTAACACTTTGCCTTGCAACTGAAGTGAATCAATGAAAGAACCTGTAGAAAAAACATAAGTAAAATGATGAAGTGGATTATTTTCATCAATATCCTGTATGGCATCGCCAAAATTAAAACTATAAGTAGTATTGGGCTGTAGCGTATCGCGTATTTTTATGGACACCGTTTTTAATTTAAAACTGGTGTTGGGAATTATTTTAGGCACCGGATTTACCAATAAATTTTTTTGGACATCCTGCAGATGTACATATTCATCAAAAGTAAAAGTAACGCGGTTGCCGGTGAAATGGAGAGAGTGATTCGGCGGAACTGATTTCAACAGAACCGGGGGAATTGTATCCCGCGGGCCGCCTGTCGGCATGCCTATTTGTGCGCAGCCGCTTCCGGCTACGGTAAGAAAATAGCATAAACCCACTACGGCAAGAAAAACTAAAATATTGTATAATTTCATTTCAAAAAAGCAAACTTAATTTCTTTGAATGGATAATGATTTTTCTTCTTCCTAAATAAAATCTAAATCTCCTCTTCTTCTACAATATCGTGTAACGCGATTTCTAATTTATTTTCCTTTACAAAATTGCACCACCGGCAATCTTCTTTTCCGCAACCGGTATAGAAATTATGTGCTTGTATCTGATTCCAAACTTCGGTTATTTGTTGCTTTACCGTGGTAATGTCTGCCGGCTCAATAAATATTTTTCTTTTCTGAAATCCTTTGACTTTATCAGGCTCTACAAAATCAAATTCAGAACTGACTACTTTCCAGTCTTTGCCATCCATGTTATCAATTAATATTTTATAGAAAACCGCCTGCCGCCAGTAGTCGCCGCCATTAGGCTGTTTTTCATTGGGCGGTATTAGTTTTTTCTTTGTGTAATCGCTGTTTACGTCGCCGGTTTTATAATCCACTACGTTTACTTCTTTACCATTAAATTCCATTTTATCTATCTTGCCTTTTATCGGAATTCCATTCACCACATTTTTAATATTTCTTTCTACCGCCACTATTTTATTGAAGTCATTGATGTAATGGTCATAATACTCCCCCAAAACAATTTCGCCTTGTTCCATTCTTCTGTCAAACGCCTGTTGCGTAAAATTCTCGCGATGCCTTTTCATATACCAGTCAAAATAGACAAGCATTTTTTCTTTTGAAGGAAATTCCTGCTTTGCATTTTTTTGCATTTCCTCAAAAAGCTTTTGCAACGCAAAATGCACAGCGCTGCCAAACTCCAGATTTTCTGATTTGCCGGAAGGAATTCTCACCAGGTTTTTATAATAAAATGCAAGCGGGCAATCTAAATAATTATTTAAGGAAGTAACATTCATCACATATTTTTCCAGTAATGCATCTATAAAATCCGAATCGTCTTTTTGTATTTCCGGCGCCTGGTGTATGAAATTCAAAGTTTCGTATTCCATCAATTCTTCATGAGGTAATTGGATTGTTTTTATTCCAAGATTATTCCCTTCGATTATCTCGGCCACAAACATAGAATGTTCCGCATCTTTACCATCGGGTTTTATTTTGATAAATGAAATCTGTAAATCTTTTTCAGCTCTCGTAAGTGCTACATAAAATAAACGCCGCAATTCTTCATCGGCGTTTCCGGATGGAAGTGACGAGAATAACATATCAGGAAGTTTAAAGCCGTTGTTAGGATTTCTCTTTTTCTCCCACAAATGTGCATTCATTCCCGTAATAAAAACGTGTTCAAATTCCAATCCCTTAGAACCATGCGCCGTTAAAAAATTGACTCCAGCACTGGTGCCCGAAAATTCTATCAATGGCAAAGAAAGTTTTTCTTTTCTCATCAGGTCTATCACATCTATCAAACCTTGTAAAGTCAGTAACGGATTGCGTGCGGTTTCTTCTTTTATAAAATCAAACAGTGCGGTAAGAATTTGGAGAAGCCTTATTTTTTCGTCGCTTTCCATTATGTGAGCAAGTACACCCGCATCAGAAATAATTTTTTCAAAAAGTGTTTGTAAAGTAACGTTGGAAACATCAGCTATCAACTGTTCCATCATTTTACTGAAGTCTTTTAACGCGGGATGAATGCCGGTATCAAAAAGGTCTTTAGGAGCGGTATTCGATTTATCGTACAATAATTTTCTGATAGAAGTTTTTTGTCCACTGTAATTTTTTGTGTTCACTTCTACAGTGAGTTTTGCAATTTCAATCGGTGGAATTTTGTAGAAATCGAAATGAAGAATCTCAAAAAGAAGTTCATCGCCTCCATAAGGAATATCATGTTCAGCAGCGAGATAGCGCAATATTTCTATAATTTTTCCTGCAAAAGAATCATCAAGAATATTAATGCTTCTTTTAGAATATACAGGAATACTTTTCAGCCTGAAATATTTCATTAACTGTTCGCCATAATTATTTTCTTTATAAATAACAGCAATCTTTCCCGGCTCTGTTCCTTTATCAATAAGGCTTTTCACTTTATTGGTGATATCGGCCATTTCATCTTTGATAGTATTGTATTCTATTAATACAGGTGGCTCAGTCAGCTTTTTTAGTTCTTCTTTAGACGCAATCAATTCTTTGGTAAGCCCCGGGAATTTATGAATCAGCCGTTCCTCATTTTTATCAATCAGCGATTTTGAAACATCCAGAATTGGTTTTGTAGAACGATAATTATTGGTAAGCACAATTTTCAATAAGCCTTCATAGCTTTTTGCAAAGCTTTCCATATTTTCAATATTAGCGCCCTGGAAACGGAATATACTTTGGTCGTCATCGCCTACTACAAACACATTCGGCGAATCCCAAAAGTCTATCAGCATTTTTACTATTTCGTTTTGCGTGCCGCTCGTGTCCTGGTATTCATCCACCAAAATGTATTGAAATCTTTCCTGGTAACTGGCCAATACATTTTTATTTTCTTTAAAAACATTAATCACCCAATTAATCATATCATCAAAATCATACAAACTGCGTTGCTTCATCAATTGTTGAAAATTGTCGAACTCATTTACAGCAGCGCGGAGTTTTTCCATCCGGTCGAGTTCTGCGTAATAATCGGGTTTGTAATCGCCTATTTTCACGCCGGATTTTGCAGAAACTCTTTTATATTTAAAACTTTCATCGTCCTTTATCTTTTCAAGATATTGATTGATGCAGGTATCAACATATTCCGTTGTCCAACCTTCTCTTTTCATTGCTGAAAATAAATGTTGAAGGTTTTTTATTTCATAATATACATCGCCACGATATCTTTTTAAAGGATTGTTTTTAGGTAAATTATCAATAAGCGTTTTAAAAAGTTGTATTCTTTCGAGGTCAGAAACCGGGTCCAAAGCAGTTTTTTCAAACAGCGATAAATTCTGCTGAATCACCTCATTGCAAAATCCATGAAAAGTATAAATGTTTACCTTGTAAGAATCAGGGCCAATGAATTGCAATAATCTTTTACGCATAGCGATGGCGCCCGCATCGGTATAGGTAAGGCATAAAATATTTTGCGGAAGCACATCGGTTTCCAATAAAATTTTCCCGATTCGCGCAGCAAGAATTTGTGTTTTCCCCGTTCCCGGCCCCGCAATTACCATCACCGGGCCTTCGATGGTATCTACAGCCTGGCGCTGCTTTTCGTTTAGTTTTTGGTATTCGTCCTCGTATTTTTTTAATAGAATTTCTCTGAATGTTGACATCTAACGAAGATAGATTTTTGCCACGAATTGCACGAATTTTCGCGAATTAGTTATAGACTTTTTTAGCCACGGATTACACGGATTTTCACGGATAAGAAAAGAAAGAAAGAAAACTTATAAATAAGAATCTTGAATATTTGTTGCCTGCCCGAATGATTGTTCGGGCGGAGATTTCGACGAACTGTGTTAAGTGAGCAGTCCGTTAAGATTAACGATAGAACGGTTGGTAGTGAAGGAAAAAATCTGGTTGCGTTTTAATTATTTTACAATTTCATTGGATTTATTATTTTCAGTCCTTTAATACCTGCAAAATCCTTTTCGTTATTGGTAATAAGTGAATAACCGTAAGCTAATGCGGTGGCAGCTATTATGGCATCAGGCGTTTTTATTTTTTTGCCTTTGCGAAGCCTTACACATTGGTCAATAACGTCAACGCTAATACCGAGAACAGAACAATCGGCAATGAAATTTTGCACGCTTTGTGTAGTAGCTTCATCTTTGTGTAGTAGCTTCATCAGTATTCCAACAAAGTAATTCTATTTGAGTAATAATGGAAACATTGGGCACAGCATCAATAGCTGTATCCATCAAATCCAAGCCAGCCGCAGATAATGAAGCCGAAAAATAATCGGAAACTACATTGGTATCAATTAAATATTGCTCTACTCGCTACGCATTTGTTTAGTGTGTTCATTTAAGTTTTGCCCTTGCTCCTTAGAAATAATGCCTCTGTATTTATCAGAGAGTTTGGTTTTAGCAGGAATAAAATTTTCTTTCAACACCTTAATCAATCGGAGTTCTTCCAACTCATGTAAAAGGCCAAGCGCTTTTTGATTAGTTACTTGTATGAGCATCGTATTGTCCATAAATCAAATTGTTTAAAATGTAAGATGGTCTATTTTAATTATAATTCCTCTTCAAGTTCAACTTTTCTTAATAATTAGCATAAAACTGTACAACAAAATTAATCTAAAATACAGGCTTTATCAAGTGTACTCTAAATATTGACGGCTGTGATAAGTTCGCTATTTAAAATGCATCAATGGAAAGCCTCGAATTCCCGAAAGGACACTTGTCAACAATTTTTAATACAGAAATCTTCACTATTTGTTTGTCTGCTGCCAGGTTTACTGTGAGAGGATTTTTCTTAGATTACTTTCATTCCTGAAACCCCAATCGGCGCCGGTTTCTCACCCTTTTCATATAAATATTTTTCCGACCATTCCCTCATCAGCATTACGGCAGGCATTAAATCAAGGGCTTTTGAAGTTGGCATATAGTGATAAACCAGTTTATTGGTTTTGCTTTTTGTTTTGGTAACAAAACCATCCTTTACCAATTTTCGTAGCCTGTCCGACAAAATATTAGTGGCAATTCC
>Ga0207657_10000729_pt1 | contig 34956 bp, 29 predicted proteins | sample KBSC33metaG_FD_184316 | JGI IMG/M metagenome (GOLD analysis project Ga0207657, IMG submission 184316) | Corn rhizosphere microbial communities from Kellogg Biological Station, Michigan, USA - KBS C3-3 metaG (SPAdes) (version 2) | ecosystem: Host-associated > Plants > Roots > Rhizosphere > Soil ...
GCTGCGGGACTAGGACTCGAACCTAGACTACCTGATCCAGAGTCAGGCGTCCTACCATTAGACGATCCCGCAAGGGCCGCCATTGTAGCTCTGGTCTCGGAAATCAGAGGTCGAGCTCGTACAGCGGAACAAGGCGCTTCTCGGCCTCGGTGTCGATGTGTGCGAGCACTTCGACGTACGGCTCGAGGCCGGAACCGCGCAGCTTCGCCTGCAACAGTCCGTCGACCTGGTAGATGCCGGACGAGTTGTTCATCGTGATCGAGATCCGGATCGGCTTGTGCTCGCCGTCCGAGATCGTCACTTCTTCGATTGCCGCCGCTGAGAGCGAGTGGATGCCGACCCGGCCGCGCTCGAACGCGATGCGCGAGCGGCCCTGCTCCATGTCGAGGGCGTCGGCGACGCGGAGGATGCCCGCCTCCAGCGTCAGCGGCTGACCGTCGGAGCGGTGGCTGATGATCCCCTGCAGCACCTCGGAGACGATCACCGTCAGGTCGGGCTCGTCGTAGATGCCGTCGAGCAGCTCGCGGAGCTTCGGCTCGGAGAGGAACAGGCTGAAGTCCTCGTGTCCCTGCCGGTGCACCGACATCCCGACACAGTGCGTCAGTGCGGTGAGGACGACGATCACCTCGGCGTCGTCGCGCGTGTAGCCGTAGTCGCGCACCACGTTCGGCTCGATGCCGTGCTTCGTCAGCTGACGGAGAAGCTTGAGCGCGATGTTCGTGACGATCTGGATATGCACCCACGAGTGGTCGTTGATCTCCATGCGCGCGACCGCGTTCACGTTCGCGACGTGCCACCAGCCCTTCAGCTGGTCGTCACGGTTCACGCGGTCGATCACCGTCCGGAGTGTCCGGTTCGCGCGCACCGGCACGCGGATGCGCATCTCCGCAACCGCCTGCTTCGGGGTCATGCGCGTCTCGCGCTCGGCCTCGGGTGCGACTTGGGGCTCGATCGGCTCCATGCTGTCCGACATCAGCGACACCATATTCCCGGATGAGCGGAGAAGCGGCGGGGTTCTGGCGGAGGTTCGCGGCGGCGTTCATCGATGCGCTTGTCGTTGCGGTCGTCCAGTTCATCCTGCGGCTCGTGCTGAAGGACGTTGGACTCGCGCTCTCGATCGTCTTCTCGTTCGGCTACTACACGTACTTCCACGGCCGCACCGGTCAAACTCCGGGTGACGCCGCGCTCGGTATCCGGGTGGTCGACATCGACAACGGCGAGGTGATCGGCTACGGCCGCGCGTTCGGTCGCGCACTCGTCTCGATCGCCTCCGGGCTGGTGCTCGTGCTCGGCTACCTGTGGATGATCTGGGACAAGCGCAAGCAGACCTGGCACGACAAGGTCGTCAGCTCGATCCCGGTTCGCGTCTAGCTTCTAGGCTGCGTCGACAGCCCAGTCGCCGTAGAGCGACGTGTAGAGCCCGCGCTTGGCGAGGAGCTCGTCATGCGTCCCTTGCTCGACGATCCGGCCGTGCTCGAGGACGACGATCAGGTCGGCGTCGCGGATCGTCGACAGGCGGTGCGCGATGATGAACGCGGTGCGGCCGTACAGCAGGCGGCGGAGCGCCTGCTCGATCTTCCGCTCCGTGCCGATGTCGACCGAGCTCGTCGCCTCGTCGAGGATCAGGATCCGCGGGTCGGCGAGGAGCGCGCGTGCGAAGGCGACGAGCTGGCGCTGGCCGAGTGAGAGACGCGAGCCGCGCTCCCCGAGCTGCGTCTCGTAGCCGTCCTCGAGGCGGTCGACGAACTCGTCGGCTCCGACCGCCCGGATCGCTGCGACGATCTCCTCGCGGCTCGCCTCGCGCCGGCCGAAGGCGACGTTCTCGGCGAGCGTCCCGGCGAAGAGGAAGCCCTCCTGCGGGACGATGCCGAGCTGGCGGCGAAGGGACTCCTGGGTGACCCCGCGTAGCTCGACGCCGTCGAGCGTGATGCGGCCGTCGGTCGGGTCGTAGAAGCGCGCGAGCAGCTTCGCGATCGTCGACTTGCCGGCGCCCGTGTGGCCGACGAGCGCCACCGTCGTACCCGCAGCCACGTGCAGGTCGATCCCGTGCAGCACCTCAGGCCCGCGGCCGTACGCGAAGCGCACCGACTCGAACTCGACATCACCGCGCGCCGTGTCGAGGGTGATCGCGCCGGGTGGGTCGACGACCTCGGGCTCCTCGTCCATCAGGTCGGTGATCTTGTCGAGCGCCGCGACGGCGGAGAGGAACGTGTTGTAGAGCTGCGACAGCTGCTGGACGGGGTCGAAGAAGTTCGAGAGGTAGCCGAGGAACGCGACGAGCGTGCCGATCGAGACGTCGCCGTTGAACGCGAGCCAGCCCCCGTACCCGAGGACGACGGCCGTCGCGGCCGAGGAGAGGAAGTCGACGGCCGGGAAGTAGACGCCGTTGAGGACGACCGTCTGCATGTTCGCCTCGCGGTAGCGATCGGCGACCGCCGTGAAGTTCGCGCGCGCGGCTCGCTCGCGCGTGAACGACTGGAGCACCCGCATGCCGGCGATGTCTTCGGCGAGGGTGGCCGTCACCGCACCGAGCGTCTCGCGCACCTGACGGTACGCGCGGCCCGACCGTTTCCGGAACCACGCCGTCGCGAGCGCCACCGGCGGCACGATCGTCAGCGTCGCGAGCGCGAGCCGCCAGTCGAGGAAGAACAAGACGACGGCGGAGAGCGCGAGCGTCAGCGTGTTCTGGACGAGCGACGTCACGCCGTCCGTGACGAGCTGGTCGAGCGCCTCGACGTCGTTCGTGAGGCGGCTGATGATCACGCCGGCGCGGTTCCGCTCGTAGAAGCCGAGCGAGAGCCTCTGCAGATGGCGGAAGACGTGGTTGCGGAGGTCGGCGAGCATGCGCTCGCCCGTCCAGCCGGTGAAGTACGTCTGGGCGAACGTGAACGCAGTCGCGAGCCCGCCGGCGATCACGAACAGTGCGACGAGGGCGCCCAGGTCGCTTGTCCCGCCGTGCCTCACATGATCGATCGTGCGTCCGACGAGGTAGGGCGGAGCGAGCCCGACAACCGTCGCTCCGAGCAGCGAGAGGATCGCGAGCAGCGTCTGCGCCTTGTACGGCCGTGCGAGTCGATAGAGCGTCGCCATCCGGCGCTTCGTCTGGGCCCACGACCAGTCGTCGACCTCCGCCCGGCCGCCGCGCATCAGGTGCGAGCCCGGCTGGTGAACCCTCATGCGACGTCCTCGACGAAGATCCGCTCGAGCATTCCGTGGTCCTCGATCTCGCGGTAAACGGCGTTCTCGCGGGCGTCGGCCTGCGCGCCCTGAAAGACGATCCGGCCGTCGTCGAGGACGACGACCTCGTCGGCGAGCGCGATCGTTGAGAGGCGGTGGGCGATGATGATCGTCGTCCGCCCGCGCATCGCCTCCTTGAGCCCGACCCGGATCTTGGACTCCGTCGTGGCGTCGACGGAGGCGGTTGCGTCGTCGAGGATCAGGATGCGCGGATCGACGACGAGCGCGCGGGCGATCGCAACGCGCTGCCGCTGGCCGCCCGACAGCGTGATCCCACGCTCGCCGATCACAGTCTCGTACCCGTCCGGCAGCGCTTCGACGAACTCGTGCGCCTGCGCGAGGCGAGCGGCGCGCTCGACGTCCTCGTCGCTTGCGTCCGCGCGTCCGAATGCGATGTTCTCGCGCACCGTCGCCGAGAAGAGGAACGGGTCCTGTGCGATCACTCCGATCGCCCGCCGCAGCGATGTGAGCTGAAGGTCCCTGACGTCGGCGCCGTCGATCGTCACGCGTCCCCGCTGCACGTCGTAGAAGCGCGGGACGAGCGAGGCGAGCGTCGTCTTGCCGGCGCCGGTGTGGCCGATCAGCGCGACGATGCGGCCGGCGGTGAGCTCGAGTGAGATGTCGTTCAGCACCGGCCGCTCCGGCTCGTAGCCGAACGTGACGCCTTCGAAGACGACGCGGCCGTCCCCGGGTGGCAGCTCACGCGCCTCGGGTGCGTCGCCGATGTCCTCGGCCTCGTCGAGGACCTGGAAGATGCGCTCGCCCGACGCGGTTGCGCGCTGCGCCTGACCGATCCACATGCCGAGCGCGCGCAGCGGCATCACGAGCATCGCCAGGTAGAGGTTGAAGCGGACGAAGCTGGCGATCGACAGTGTGTGGTTCGCGACCATATGGCCGCCGATGAGCAGGATCGCCGCCTGCGAGACGAGTGGCAGGAAGCTGAGCAAGGGGATGTAGAACGCGCGCTGGCGGTTCGCGCGCACCGAGAGCTTGAAGACCTCCTCCGAGCGCCGCTCGAACTTCTTCTGCTCGGCGTCTTCTTGTGCGAACGCCTTGACGACGTGGACCCCGACGATGTTCTCCTCGGCGACGGTCGCGACATCGGCCATCTTCTGCTGGACGTCGCGCAGCAGTGGGTGCGACACGTGGCTGTAGCGGTACGCGATCGCGATCAGCACCGGCGAGATCGCCACCGCCACGAGCGCGAGCTTCCACGAGATGACGAAGACGAAGATGCTCACGCCGATCACCGTGAAGGCGTTCTGGAAGAAGAAGATGAGGCCGTAGCCGAGGAAGAAGCGGACGCCCTGGAGGTCGACCGTCGCCCGGCTCATCAACTGGCCCGTCTGGTGGCGGTCGTAGAAGCCGAACGAAAGACGGAGGAGCTTCGCGTAGACGCGATTCCGCATGTCCATCTCGACGCCGAGCGCCTGGTAGCCGGAAATGAGCCGGCGACCGGCCATCATCAGCGCGCGTACGACGCCCAGCGCGAGGATCACGCCGACGAGCCACACCAGGCGGTGGCGCTCGCCGGCCTCGATGGCGGCGGCGACGGATCCCGTGAGGTATGTCGCGACGAGACCGGCTGCCTGATACCCGACCGCAAGCACGATCGAAAGGACGAGCGAGAGCCGGTACGAGCCGAGGAACCCGAGCAACCGCAGGAATGTCTTCGAGTTACGCGGTGCCGCGGGCATCACTCGAGGGTATCGAGCGCGTCTTTGATGACGCGCACCGCAGCCGTGACCCGCTCCCGGTTCTGAGGAATGTTCAACCAGCTCGAGGCGCCGGACGGATGGGGGAGCGGGATCGCGATCGCGCCGTCGAGGTCGTAGCGGCGGCCGACAGACTCGGTGACGCTCGTCACGCCGAGCAGCCGACGCGCCGCGAGGCCTCCGACGGTCACGATCAGCCTCGGCTGCAGGAGGCGAAGCTCTGCGTCGCGCCAGCGCTCGCAGAGCCGCTGCTCCGCCGGCGCAGGCGTGCGGTCGCCGCGCCCCGAGCGCGCGCGTCCCGGATAGCACCGCGTCACGGACGCGCAATAGAACGTGGCGTAGAACTCGTCCTCGTCGAGCTCGAGCCAGCGCCGCAGCGTCTTGCCGGCGCGCCCGCGCCAGGGTCGCCGCTCCTCGCCTTCGACGATGCCGGGCGCCTGCCCGAACAAGTAGGCCCGCTGGCCTTCGCCCGGCGCGATGACCGGCAGCGACTCGAGGGGGTAGCCGGCGTCGACACACGCGCGGCATTTGCTCGCATCCCGCTTGAGCGAGGCAAGCGACCGGTACTGCGTCACGCTGCGCGCACGACGACGAACCAGCGGCCCGCATGCAGCACGTCGCCGTCGAGCTCGGCGGCCAGTGCGTCAGGATCGAACACGCGCTTGAAGACGGGCCAGCTCGAGCCGTCCTTCAAGGGACGATCCTCCCATCGCGCCGCGGGCTCATCCTCGCCGTGGCGGCTGCCGAGCACGACGAGCTCCGGCGCGACCCGACGCGCCTCCGCGAGGAAGCGCACCCGCTCCTCCTCGACCAGGTGGCAGTAGAAGTAGCTCGTGAAGATGCGCTCGAACGCGCCGTCCGGGAACGGCAGCGAGAGCGCGTCGCCCTGCACGAACTCGCCTTGCGGCAGGCGGCGGCGAGCCTCGGTGAGCATGTGCGTGCTCTGGTCGAGGCCGACGACTTCGCCTCTGAGGTGCTCGGTCACGTAGCCCGTCCCGCAGGCGACATCGAGCGTGCGCGCCGGTGGGAGCGACGCAACGGAAGCGAGCGCTTCGGTGAGCTCCTCCTGCCAGCCGGGACGGTCGCGCGCGGCGCCGATCCACCAGTCGTCGTAGTACGGCGCGCGAAGGTCGTAGTACTCCTTCATCCACTCGTAGAGTAGGCGCGTGCTCCCGCTCGAGTCGGTTCCGAACTTCAGCGAAGGCCGAGACCAGGCGACGATCGACGCGATCGGCGACGCACTGGGTGCGCATGCACGTCTTCTCGACGTGCATGCGGATGCCGACCACAACCGGTCTGTCTACACACTCGTCGGCTCCGAGGACGAGCTCGGTGACGCGCTCGTTGCCGCCGTCGCGGTCGCGGTCGAACGGATCGACCTGCGCGAGCACGACGGTGCGCACCCGTGCATCGGTGCGGCGGACGTCATCCCGATCGTGCCTCTGCGGCCCGGCGACCTCGCGCGCGCGGGCGCCGCTGCCCAGACCATCGGCGCCCGCATCGGACAGCTCGGGCTGCCGGTGTTCGTGTACGCGCCGCCCGAGCGTGGGCCGGCGTTCTACCGGCGCGGCGGCCGAACCGAGCTCGCGCGTCGCCTCGAAACGGGTGACCTCGTGCCCGACTTCGGGCCGGCTGGGCTGCACGCAACAGCGGGTGGGGTGATCCTCGGCGCCCGGACGCCGCTGATCGCGTTCAACGTCAACCTCCGGGCGCCAGTCTCGGTCGCGCGCGAGGTCGCCGCCGTCGTGCGAGAGCGCGGCGGCGGCTTCCCGGGCGTCCGCGCGCTCGGGCTCGATCTGCCGCGCGCGGGGCTCGTGCAGGTGTCGATGAACGTCGAGGACTGGGAGGCCGCGGCGCTGCACGACATCGTCGACCGGATCGCGGCGGAAGCCGAGGCGCGTGGGGCGGAGGTCGCGGGCTCGGAGCTCGTCGGCCTGATGCCCGCCGGCGCGGCTGCGGCCGCGGCGGGCGCCATCCTCAGGATCGAGGGGTTCGATGCGTCCCGCGTGCTCGAGCTCCGGCTGCTGACCGACGAGCCCGACGGCGGCTAACCGAGCGTCGCGTACAGGGAGTAGTGCTTGTTGGACGACGTTCCGGCGCCGAACGGGTTGCTCGGGCCGTCTGCGTAGCCGCCGGCGTCGGAGTTCCAGCGCATCGCGCCGGGCTGATCGAGGTAGCGCAGCTGGGTGAGCTCGCCTGGACTGCCGGCGATGTAGCCGAGCCAGATCGGCCCGCTCTGGACGGCGACGGGGTTGGCGAACGTGAAGTCGACCCAGGCCCAGGCTTGGCCGGCGCTGACGGTGACGGTGTTGGAGGTGCCGAGCAATGCTCCGGGTTGGCCGTTGTTGTCGGCGTAGATCACGGCCTTGACCGGTTGCTGGGTGCCTGCAAGCCCACCGAGCCCGGAGATGTACCCGGTCAGCTTGGTGACGTTCCCGGCGGTGGCGGTGTACTGGGCCGCCTCTTTGAGGTCCACGCCTGCGCTGTCGACCGACGTGTACACCGTCGAGTCGCCGAACGTCGTCGGCGGCCCGCCTCCGCCACTCGTCGTGTACGTCGCGTAGAGCGAGTAGTGCTTGTTCGAGGAGGTCCCGGTCCCGAACGGATTGCTCGGCCCCGCGCCGTAACCGCCTGCGTTCGCGTTCCAGCGCATGGCGCCGGGCTGGTTGAGGTAGCGCAGCTGCGTGAGCTCGCCGGGAGCGCCGGCGATGTAGCCGAGCCAGATCGGCCCGTTCTGGACGGCGACGGGGTTGGCGAAGGTGAAGTCGGTCCAGGCCCACGGCTGGCCGGCCGTGACATTGACGGCATTCGAGGTGCCGAGGAGGGCGCCCGGCTGGCCCCCCGAGTCGGCGTAGATCACGGCTTTGACGGGCTGCGTCCCGGTCGTCCCGCCGAGCCCGGAGATGTAGCCGGTCAGCTTGGTGACGTTCCCGGCGGTGGCGGTGTACTGGGCGGCCTCTTTGAGGTCCAGGCTCGCGCTGTCGACCGACGTGTACACCGTTTGGTCGCCGAAGGTGCCTCCCTGCGCCTGGGTGAACGTTGCGGTGTACGTCGTGTCGGTTGCGGGAGCAGTGACGTTGTGCGACGCGGCGCCGCCGTCGGACCACGAGGTGAACGCGTACGTTTGGCCGCCGATCGTCTGCGGGCTCGGCGCTGCGATCGAGTTGGTCGACCCGATGACCACCGTCGTCGTCGTCGGAGCGGCCGCGGCCGTGCTGTTGATCGACAGCTGCGCGCCGGTCGGTGAAGACGCGAGAGTCAGATTGACCGTCTGCGGGTCGAGCCGGACGCTCGTCGTCGATTGTGTGCCCGTAGCGTCCGTGGCGGTGAGCTGCACCTCGAGCCAGCAGGGGTATCCGTGGTCAGGTGCGCTGAACGAGCCGCCGGCGACGCCGGCAAACGTCTGGATGAGATGCGTGTGGCAGTTGTTCGCGTCGAAGCAGTGGTGGAGGATGATCGTCCAGCTGAGCCGCGACGCGGGCTCGGTGCCGTCCTCGGCGTCCGTGGCATGACCCGAGAACGAGATGCTCGTTCCGACGCGCCAGGTCAACGTCGACGCGGGGGTATCGATCACGGGGACCGGAGGATGGTTCCCTGCGTTGATGACGATCGGACTGCTCGTGGTCGTCGCGCCGTGCGAGTCCGTCACGCGCAGCTTCACGTTGTACGTGCCGGCCGTCGTGTAGGTGAACGAGGGCTTCTGTGCGGTCGAATCGCCGAACACGCCGTCGCCGTTCAGGTCCCACGAGTAGGTGATGGGATCTCCGTCGGGGTCGGACGAGCCGCTGCCGTCGAAGTTGACGGTGAGCGGCACAGGCCCGCTCGTCACGTCGGACGTGGCGATCGCGACCGGCGGATTGTTCGCGCCGGTGTACGTGATCCGCTGGATCGTGCCGCCGTCGTAGTTGACGTAGTAGAGGTTCCCGTCGGGGCCCTGCTGGATGTCCACGGGTCCCGCGGCTCCGGTCTCGAACTTGACGACGTTCGTCGGGTCGGGCAGCCCGTTGGAACCGGGGAGCATCGCCCAGATGCAGTCGCGCGTGTGATCCATGAAGAACAGCGCGTTCTTGTAGGTGCTCGGGTACGTGTTTCCCGTGTAGAACACGTCTCCGGTGACCGAGGAGCCGCCGGTCGGGCAGCCGTCTCCCGCGACGACCGCGGCTGCGTGGTTGTAGGTGAAGTACGGCGGCGTCGGCGGCGTGGTCCCGTTGCCCGATCCGCCCGAGTACGTGGCGTAGAGGGAGTAGTGCTTGTTGGAGGACGTACCGGCGCCGAACGGATTGCTCGGTCCGGCGGCGTAGCCTCCGGGGTTGTTGCTCCAGCGCATCGCGCCCGGCTGGCTGGCGTAGCGCATCTGCGTGAGGTCACCGGGGCTGCCGGCGATGTAGCCGAGCCAGATCGGCCCGTTCTGGACGGCGACGGGGTTGGTGAACGTGAAATCGGTCCAGCCCCAGGCCTGGCCGGCTGCGACGTTCACGGCGTTGGATGTCCCGAGCAGTGCCCCGGGCTGCCCGCCCGAGTCGGCGTAGATGACGGCCTTGATCGGCTGTGTACCGGTCGTCCCGCCGAGCCCTGAGATGTAGCCCGTCAGCTTGGTGACGTTTCCGGCGGAGGCGGTGTACTGCGCGGCCACCTTCTGGTCGAGGCTCGCGCTGTCGACCGACGTGTACACCGTCTGGTCGCCGAAGGTCCCGGAGCCGCCCGACCCGGCCGCGTAGAGGTTGTTGCACAGGGTCAGGTTCGCGGCTTGATAGCCGGGTTGGATCCCGTTCCCCTCGTAGCACGGCCACCCGTAGTTGTTCGGGCCGCTCGTCGGGTCGGGAATGCGGTCGATCTCCTCCCAGTCGTTCCAGCCGACGTCGGTGACCCAGACGTCATTCGTCCCAGGTCGGATCGTGAACCTGAACGGATTGCGGAATCCGTAGGCGATGATGCGGCGCGCGTTCGCGTCGGCGCTCGCCGAGAGCGGGTTCGTCGGAGCGCCTGCGCCGGTGCTCGGATCGATCCGGAGGATCGCGCCGTTCAGCACGGTCGGCCCGTCCGTCCGCCTCACGCTCTGGCTGCGCAGGGCGCCGCCTTCGGCGTTCGGTGCGATCAGCGCGGTCCCCTTCGGGCTCGGCGGGTCACCGCACGGGTTGGCCGGCGTCGGTGTTCCGCTCAAGCTGCCGCCGTACTGGCCGTAGTCGACGGCGTTGAAGTTCGCGCCCTCCCCGCCGGAGACGTAGAGATAGCCGTCGGCCCCGAACTGCAGGTCGCCCATCGAGTGGCTCGGGAACTGCTGGCACCAGCCCTGCAGGAGCACCTGCTCGTTGGTCGCGACGTTCCCTGAGATCGTCAGCCGCGAGACGCGGCCCTGGATGACGCAGCCGTCGGTTGTCGCGCCGGGCGGTGTGGGGCAGCCGTCGTTCCAGGTAGGCGCGGTCCCGCCCGGCGGCGCGTCGTACGCGTAGTCCACGTAGATGTAGGGGTTCGCCGGGAAGTTCGGGTCGAGCACCATCCCGAGCAGTCCGCGATCCCAAAACTGGTCGACCGACTGAGTGAGGTCGATCACCGTCGTCGGAGTCGTGTCCGAGAGGCTGTCGTACTCCTTCACGATGCCCCGATCCTCGGCGACGAAGATCCTCCCGTCCGGGCTGAACCGAAGGGCAGTGGGGTTGGTCAGCCCTGAGATCACGGGCGCGTCCTGAAAGCTTTGGGGCAGCGTCGCCGCCGTCGCGGCAGTGGTGGTTCCCGCCGCGAGGAAGCTGCCCCCGCCTTGCGGCGGAGTGGCAGAAGCCGACGCAACCAGCGTGATGGCGACCAACGCCAACACCGCTGCCGCGGCTAGACGCAAGGTGCGCCGCGAACTGTCAGTGATGCTCCCCAACCCTCCTGTCACGTACTACCTGATCCGGCAGCGCTTGACAACCGTCGTTCGTCTAGCTTCCGTTCGCCCCGTCGGCGGAGCCGGAAAGAGGCGGAATGCACTTGTCTGCAACTGAGATCCCGGATGGGGCGCGGCTCGACGCCGACGTCTGCGTGGTCGGCGCAGGCCCGGCCGGCATTGCCGTAGCGCTCGAGCTCGAAGCTCGAAACCTGGACGCGGTGCTCATCGAGCAGGGGACGGCCGACCTCCGCGGTGAGGTTCACGGCGTGTATCCGACTCTCGAGAAGACTCGAGCCGGAGGTTTCGGGGGAAGTGCCGCGCTCTGGGACGCCGAGCTTGCAGATCACATGCACGGCGCGCGGCACGGCCGCCTGTCACCGAGTGATTTCGAGCCGCGCGAGGGCGCCGAATGGAGCGGGTGGCCCTTCGACGCGGCGGAGCTCGACTCCTGGTACGACCGCGCTGCCGAGATCTGCGAGCTCGTGCCGGCCCCGGCGGGGACGGCAAACCCGAGAGGACGCCTGGTCGACCACGTCCTCGGCTTCTCACCGGCGTCGACGTTTCTCGAAACGCATCGCCGTCGGCTGGTAGCAAGTCGACGTGTCCGCGTGATCGAGCCGGCGACGGCTCTTTCCTTGAGCGTGGACGAGAACCGTGTTGCACATGCGCTCGAGGTATCGACAGCTCCAGGGCAACGGATAGCGGTGCACGCGCGGACGTTCGTCCTCGCGTTGGGCGGCATCGAGAACGCTCGATTCCTCTTGTTGAACGATCTGGGCAACGAGCACGATCTGGTCGGTCGGTTTTTCATGGATCACCCGACGGCGCACTGTCGCCTGTCGGCTGAACCGGCATCCGACCTCGCGCCCTACGACGTTCAGGTCCGGGCCGGCCGGACGGTCGCGATCAGGGCGCTCGGGCTCGCCGACGACACGCGGACCGGTTCGGGGCTCGGGAACAGCGCGATGTTCATCGTCCCGAGATTGGACCGCGACGAGCGGGTCGTGAGTGCCGCGTCGCAGCTACTGGGCCGGTCCCGAACCAACAGCGCCCGCATGGGCGTGCTCGTGCGCAGGGTCGCCCTCGCCCCGGACGTCCTTCTGTTCGAGTCCTATCGCCGACTGAGTCGCAGGATCCCCGCACTCGCGGTTGCCGACCGCGTCTCGGCGCGCGCGCGGCTCCGCAACACGCTTGCCGTCGGGACAACCTCGGGGTGGTCGCAGCTGCGACGCAGGCCGACGGCCTTCGAGGTTCACCATGCGTTCGAGCAGTTCCCGGACTATGAGCGGCGGATCACGCTCGGCGAGCGCCGCGACTCGCTCGGACGTCCAGTTCCGAAGCTCGGCTTCTTCATCTCGGACGCAGAGATTGCCAGCCTCGAGCGGACGCAGGAGATCATCCGGGCCGAGCTCAGAGACCTCGGCGTCGGGACACTTTCGACGACGCGCGACCTGGTTGCGCCGCACGACATCCGCGAGAGCATTCACCCAAGTGCGCACCACCATCTGGGTACGACGCGCATGCACGTGGATCCCAGGCGCGGCGTCGTCGATGCGGACGGGCGCCTGCACGCGGGCCGCAACATCTACGTCACTGGTGGCTCGGTGTTCCCGACCGGTGGGTACGTGAACCCGACGCTGACGATCGTCGCCCTGGCAGCCCGGCTGGGGGTTCACCTCGCCGATCGACTGGAGGGCGCGTGACGCCGCTCGTCTCGATCTGCGTGCCTGCATACAACGCAGGCCGCTGGATCCGCGACGCACTCGAGTCGGCGTTCGAGCAGACGTACACATCGCTCGAGATCGTCGTCTCCGACAACGCGTCGACCGACGACACGTTCGAGATCCTGGAGTCGTTCACGGATGAGCGACTGCGGTTGTCGCGGGCTACGCGCACGGTGAGCGCGGTGGCGAACCAGAACACCGTTCTTCGCGCCTCACGCGGCGCGTACGTCAAGTTCCTCCACGCGGACGACTTCCTGCAACCGACGTGCGTCGAGAAGATGATGGACGTCGCAGGCGCAGACCCGACCATCGGCTTGGTGTTCGCTCCCAGGGACGTCCTTGCGGAGGACGCGCCGGATCCCGGGTGGGAGGAGGTCCATGGACGTCCGCATCTCGGCTTTTCCCGCCTCGCGCGGGTGAACGATGGCCACGATTTGTTCGATCAGCTGCTCGACTCGGGCTTCGCGGCGAACTGGGTGGGCGAGCCGTCGGCGGTGCTTCTGTCGCGCGCTGCGCTCGAGACGGTCGGCCTGATGAGCGAGCGGCTCCGCCAGATCCCCGATCTCGAGCTCTGGGCACGCATCATGCTCAGGTACCGAGTCGGGTTTGTCGACGAGGTCCTCTCGGTCTATCGACACCACGACGCGTCCCAAACGGTCGCAAACGCACGCACTGGGCACGACTGGTTCGATCTCGCCTGGCTCGTCGAGAGCCTCCTTGCAAGCCCCGATCTGACACCCGGCGAGCGAGCGAAGCTCCTCAGCTTGCGACGTGACGCACTACGGCAGGTCGGGCGCTCGCAGGTCGGCCGGATCCTTCGCGGGGACCCAACCGCGGAGCTCGCGAAGTACCTGCTCTTCCGGGCGAAGAAGGCGGCGCATCGGCCTGCGCTGCTTGCGCCGCCGCTCGCCGGCCGGCCGTAGACGGCGCGCGCAACTACGATCGCAGCGTGGCCGCGACGTCCGTGCTCACCGGCGACGACCTGACGCTCGCAGACGTCTGGGCGGTAGCAGTCGACGGAGCTCCGGCTGCCGGCCTCGGCGACGACGCTCGCCGGCGAATGAAGGCTGCGCGCGAGGTCGTTGAGCGCGCAGCGCACGGGGCCAGCGAGCACACCTACGGCGTGAACACCGGCTTCGGCCGCTTCGTCTCACGCTCGATTCCAGAGGAGCTCACGGAGGAGCTGCAGCTGCGCCTTTTGCGGTCGCACGCGTGCGGCGTCGGCGAGCCGTACCCGGACCCCGTCGTACGTGCGGCGATGCTCCTGCGCGCGAACGCGCTCGCCAAGGGAAACTCCGGCGCGCGCGTCGAGACGGTCGAGCTCCTGCTCGCATGTCTGAACCGTGGTGTCCTACCGCACGTACCGGCGCGTGGCTCGGTGGGCGCGTCGGGCGACCTCGCTCCGCTCGCGCATCTCGCACTGCCGCTCGTCGGCGAAGGTCGAGCGTGGTATCGAGGAGAGCTGCTCGACGGTGCTACCGCGCTCGAGCGAGCGGGCCTCGAGCCCGTCCGCTTGGTTGCAAAGGAAGGGCTCTCGCTCATCAACGGAACGCAGTTCATGGCGGCGCAAGGCGCGCTGCTGCTCGTGCGCGCGCGTCGCATCGCGCACGCAGCCGACTGCGCGTGCGCGCTCTCGCTCGAGGCGTTGCAGGGCTCACGCAACTCCTTCATCCCGCAGGTGCACGAGCTGCGGCCGTTGCGCGGTCAGCTCGCATCCGCACGGAACATCCTTCGCCTGCTCGAGGGCTCAGCGGTGATCGAGGCGCACAAATGGTGCGACAAGGTGCAGGACGCGTACTCGCTCCGCTGCGCCCCGCAGGTGCACGGGGCATCGCGCGACCTCCTCGACTACGTCGACTACACGGTGTCGACCGAGTTGAACGCGGCGACCGACAACCCGCTCGTCCTCGTCGAGGACGGCATGCTCGTGTCGGCGGGGAACTTCCACGGTCAGCCGCTCGCGTTCGCGCTCGACGCGCTCGCCATGGCAGTGTCCGAGTTCGCGAGCATCTCCGAGCGCCGCGTCGAGCGGCTCGTCAACCCGAACCTGAGCGATGGGCTGCCCGCGTTCCTCACCTCCGACGGCGGGCTCAACTCGGGCTTCATGATTCCGCAGTACGTGGCCGCATCGCTCGTGTCCGAGAACAAGTCTCTCTGCCACCCGGCATCGGTCGACTCGATCCCGACGAGTGCGGGACAGGAGGACCACGTGTCGATGGGCAACGCCTCCGGGCTGAAGGCGTCGCAGGTCGTGGCGAACTCGGAACGTGCGCTCGCGATCGAGCTGCTCGCCGCCGCACAGGCGATCGAGTTTCTCGCACCGCTCGAGCCGGGGCTCGGCGCACGCGCCGCGCATGATGTCGTTCGGTCGCTCTCGCCTCGTCTGCGCGACGATCGGCCTCTCGGCCCAGACATCGAAAGCGTTGCCGATGCAATTCGCGACGGATCGCTGGTCGCAGCCGTCGAAACCCTCGTAGGAGAGCTCGAATGACGAAAGAGAAGCCGCGTCACCTCCGCTGGGGCCTTCCCGAGGCGCCTACGCCCAAGCACCCCTACCGCGACTCGGCGCTCGTCTATGGATTCTTCGCGGCGCTCGTCGTGCTGCTCGCGTGGATCACGGGCGGCTCGATCGGGAAAGCGGTCGTGATCGCGGCGGTCGTGTGGGCTGCCGCGACGATCTGGAGCATCGCACGCTGGCGTCAGCGCATCCAGCGCGAGGCGCGCGAGGAGGCGGAGGACCTCGCGTGAGCGTCGCGGCGTCTGTCGACGAGCTCGTCGAGTCGCTCGCCGGCGACCTGTCGTCGATTCGCGCGCCGCGTGGCTCCGCACTGAACGCGCGCTCCTGGGCGACCGAGGCGCCGCTGCGCATGCTGCTGAACAACCTCGACCGCGAGGTCGCCGAGCGGCCGGAGGAGTTGATCGTCTACGGCGGCAGTGGCCGGGCTGCACGGTCGCACGACGCGTTGAAGGCGATCGTTCGCGCGCTGCTCGAGCTCGGCCCTGACGAGACGCTGCTCGTCCAGTCGGGGAAACCCGTCGCCGTGTTCCGGACGACGCCATCCGCGCCGCGCGTGCTGATCGCGAACTCGCTGCTCGTTCCGAAGTGGGCGACCTGGGACGAGTTCCGCCGGCTCGAGGCGGCGGGCCTGACGATGTTCGGCCAGATGACCGCCGGGTCGTGGATCTACATCGGCACGCAGGGGATCCTGCAGGGCACGTATCAGACGTTTGCGGCCGCGGGCCAGAAGCACTTCGGCGCGCCGTCGCTCGCGGGGCGCACCGTGCTGACTGCCGGGCTCGGCGGGATGGGGGGAGCGCAGCCGCTGGCGGCGACGCTCGCGGGTGCGGCGATCCTGTGCATCGAGGTCGACCCGGCACGCATCGAGCGACGGCTCGAGACGCGGTACCTCGACGAAGCGGCGGAGTCGCTCGACGACGCGCTCGCGCGCGTGCGCGACGCGGCCGGCGAGGGCCGCGCGCTCTCGGTCGGGCTGCTCGGCAACGCGGCCGATGTCGTTCCGGAGCTCGCGCGGCGCGGCGAGCACTTCGATCTCGTCACCGACCAGACGGCTGCGCACGACCCGCTCACGGGCTACGTCCCGAACGGGATGACGCTCGACGAGGCGAACGCGCTGCGCGCGTCCGATCCGGACCAGTACCTGCGTCGCGCACGCGCTGCGATCGCCGAGCACGTTCGCGGGCTTCTCGAATACGTCCGGGCCGGCAGCTACGTTTTCGATTATGGCAACAACCTGCGAGGTGAGGCCGAAGCAGCTGGGGTAGCGGACGCCTTCTCATACCCGGGCTTCGTCCCGGCCTATATCCGGCCGCTCTTCTGCCGCGGCATCGGGCCGTTTCGCTGGGCAGTCCTGTCCGGGGACCCGGCTGACATTGCCGTGATCGACGAGACGCTGCGCGAGCTCTTCCCGGGCGACGAGCTCTTGCAGCGGTGGCTCGAGCTTGCGCCCGAGCGGGTGGCGTTCCAGGGGCTGCCCGCGCGGATCTGCTGGCTCGGCTACGGCGACCGCGCGCGGGCGGGGCTCGCGATCAACGAGCTCGTGCGGACGGGGCGCGTCCAGGCGCCGGTCGTGATTGGGCGCGACCACCTCGACGCCGGCTCGGTCGCCTCGCCGTACCGCGAGACGGAGGCGATGCGCGACGGCTCCGATGCGATCGCCGACTGGCCGATCCTGAACGCACTGGTGAACGTCGCCGCGGGCGCGAGCTGGGTGAGCGTGCACCACGGCGGGGGCGTCGGGATCGGCAACTCGATCCACGCGGGCATGGTGGTCGTCGCCGACGGGACCGACGAGGCCGCCGAGCGCCTCGAGCGCGTGCTTACGAGCGACCCCGGCATGGGAGTCGTACGGCATCTCGATGCCGGCTACCCCGAGGCGGAGGCTGCCGCGCGCGAGCACGGCCTCTCGACGCCGATGTTCGACGCGTCGAGCTGACGGTGGCGGCGTTCCTCCTTCGCGACCTCGCGCAGGTCGCGACACCCGCGGCAGGCACGGGGCAGGTGGCGCGGGGCGCCGACCTGCGTGCGGTCGACGTGATCGAGGACGCGTACATCCTCTGCCGCGGCGACGCGATCGCGGCCGTCGGGCGGATGCGCGACCTCGAGCCGCTCGACGATGACGTGGAGGAGCTCAATTGCTCCGGGCTCAGCGCCGTGCCCGGGCTCGTCGACTGCCACACGCACCCGGCGTTCGGCGGTGACCGCGTCGCCGAGTTCTCACTCCGCGCCGGCGGCGCGACCTACGAGGAGCTGCACGCGGCGGGCGGAGGCATCGTGTCGACCGTCGCGGCGACGCGCGCCCTCTCGCCGGACGACCTGCTCGAGCGCGTCGAGCGTCACGCCGCGTGGATGCTCGCGCACGGAACGACGACGTGGGAGGGGAAGTCCGGCTACGGGCTCGACCACGACACGGAGCTCGCGTCGCTCCGCGCGATCCGGGCCGCCGGCGGCACGCCGACGTGGCTCGGGGCGCACGCGGTGCCGCCGGAGCACGCGGATGCCGGCGCGTACCTCGACTTCGTCCTCGCCGACGTTCTTCCCGAGGCAGCGCGGCTTGCCGACGCAGCCGACGTCTTCCTCGAGCGCGGCGCGTTCGACGCTCCGCAGGCGCGCCGCTACCTCGAGGCGTGCGCCGCCGCTGGGCTCCGGCTCCGCCTGCACGGCGATCAGTTCACCGAGAGCGGGGCGGTGCCGCTCGCGATCGACCTCGGCGCGCGCAGCATCGACCACCTCGAGGCGACCGGCGACATCGGCGTGCAGGAGCTCGGCTACAGCGACGTCGTCTGCGTGTTGCTGCCCGCGAGCGCCCTCTTCCTCGATCGGCCCATGCCGCCGGCCCGCGCGCTCGCGGACGCCGGTGCCGTGATCGCGCTCGCGACCGACTTCAACCCGGGGAGCTCGTTCACGACGAGCCTGCCGCTGATCGCGTCGCTCGCGTGCACGCAACTGCACCTCGCGCCCGAGGAGGCGCTCACCGCGATGACGGTCAACGCGGCCTATGTTCTCGGCGCGGCCGACAGGGGTCGCCTCGCGCCGGGGTTGCGCGCCGACGTCACGCTGCTCGACGCTCCGGACTGGCGCTATCTCGCCTACCACCTCGCCGGAGATCTTGTTTCGACGGTCGTTCGTGCGGGATCGACCGTCTACCGGCGCTAACCTGGCCTCGGATGCCGAACAGGAAACAGCGCCGCCGCCGGTCGAAGGACCTCCGGCACGACGTCCGCGTCTACGAGGTGGACGAGGAAGGGAACGAGGTTCCGATCTCCGAGTTGCGCGCGCAGGAGGACCGGGCGCCGAAGCCGAAGCCCGTGCAGAAGGGAGGCTCTCGCCCGGCGCGCGTGGTGCGTCCGGCCGACCCACCGTCATGGGACAAGGCGTTCAAGCGCGGCGGGATGATGGGCGTCCTGATGATCGTCGTCCTCTACTTCCTGCAAGGGCCGATCGGGAGCGCGTTCGGCATCGTCTACGGCGCGATGTTCGTGCCGCTGACGTACTGGCTCGATCGCACGAAGTACCGCATGGACCTGAAGCGGGCCGCAAAGCCCGCCGCCGCGAAACGCCGCTAGCGCTCGTCGCCCGAGTAGTGCCCGGCGCCGGGCCACGGCGAGAGGAGCAGCAGCACGCGCGCGCCCAGCTCACTGCGCAGCGTGTGCCGTTCGCCTGCGTCGAACCGCATGAACGTCCCCGGGCCGCCGCTGACGGTGCCGCCGCCGCATTCGACGTCGATCTCGCCGTCGATCACAGTCACCCAGGCGTTCTCCTTCACCTGGTGCTCGCCCAGCTCCTGACCCGGCTGGAGCACGATCAGGACCGCACGGGCGGCGTCGTCCGAGTGCAGGACGATCGGGTCGCGAGTGCCGTTCGGGGCGGCAGGCGAGTGAAGATCCCAGCGCTGCACGGCCGAAGCGTATACGCCTACACTCAACCGCTCTTCATGCCTCTGGTCGTTGACAGCTTCGTGATGGGACCGTTCCAGTCGAACTGCTATGTCGTCCGCTCCGAGCGGGGCGCGGCAGAGGCGGCAGTGATCGATCCAGGTGACGACCCGACACCGCTCCGGCTCGAGCTGGCCGGCATGGGTGCGCACACGGCTGCGATCCTCGTCACGCACGGCGACGTCGATCACATCGGCGGTGTCGCAGCGCTCGCCGAAGGCGCAGGCGCAGACGTCTGGGCGCCGAGCGGCGAAGTCGACGCGCTGAAGAACGGTCAGACCCGCGGCGGCATGCGCGTCGCGCCACACGACCCCGAGCACGTCGTCAGCGGCGGAGACGAGGTCTCGGTCGCGGGAATCACGTTCGACGTCGTCGACGTGCCCGGTCACAGTGCCGGCCACGTCGCGTTCTACGCCGACGGCCATCTCTTCTCGGGCGACCTGCTCTTCGCCGGGTCGGTGGGCCGGGTCGACCTTGCCGGGGGAGACTGGGACACCCTGCTCGCGTCGGTGCGCGCGCTGCTCGATCGGTATCCGGGCGACACGATCGTGCATCCCGGCCACGGCCCGGCGACGACGCTCGAGCGCGAGTTGCAGACCAATCCGTTCCTGCGCGACCTCCGCGCCGAGAGCAGCTGATGGCGGAATCGTTCCAGGCAGCGCGCGGTACGCACGACGTTCTGCCGGCCGACGCGAATTGGTGGGGCCTCCTCTCGCGGATGGAGGAGACGCTCCGCCGTTACGGCTGGCGCCCCATCCAGACGCCGGGCTTCGAGGACACCGGCCTGTTCGCGCGCACGTCGGGCGACGCGTCCGACGTCGTGCACAAGGAGATGTACACGTTCGACGATCGCAGCGGCCGGTCCCTCACACTTCGTCCCGAGGGCACGGCGCCGATCGCACGCGCATACGTCGAACACGGCCTGCACCGCGACCCGCAGCCGGTGAAGGCGTACACCGTCGCGCCGATGTACCGCTACGGCCGCCCGGGCCGCGGTCGCTACCGCGAGCACTACCAGGTGTCGGTCGAGGCGATCGGGAGCGCCGACCCTGCCATCGACGCCGAGGTGATCGAGGTCTACACCGAGATCCTGCGGCAGCTGGGCGTCACGCAATGGGAGCTGCACCTCAATTCGATCGGCGACGCCGCGTGCCGGCCTGCGTACGTCGAGCGGCTGAACGCGTGGCTTGACGAGCACGTCGACCTGTTGGGTGAAGAGGCGCTCCACAAGCGGGCGACGAGCCCGCTGCAAGTGTTCGACGTGAAGGACCCTGCGCTACGCGAGGCGCTCGACGACGCACCGAAGATCGGTAACTCGCTCTGCGACGACTGCTGTGCGCATTTCACCGACGTGCGCTCGCGGCTCGATCGCCTCGGCGTCCCGTACGTCCTCGATCCGGCGCTCGTGCGCGGGCTCGACTACTACACGCGCACCACGTTCGAGTTCGTGGGGCCGGAGGAGAACGCCAACTCGGTGATCTGCGGCGGCGGGCGCTACGACGGCCTCGTCGAGCAGATCGGCGGGCCTGCGACGCCGGGTATCGGCTTCGGCGCAGGCATCGAGCGCCTGCTGCTCGCCCTCGAGGCCGAGAACGTCGTCATCGAGCCGGTGCCGATCGATGTGTTCGTGGTCGCCGACGGTGTTGAGCCCGGAGGCGCGCACGCACTTCTGCAGGAGCTCCGCCGCGCGGGCTTCGCAGCCGACATGGACTTCGCCGGCCGCTCGGTGAAGGGACAGCTGACGCAAGGCGCACGCACCGGCGCGTCGACGCTCGTCGTCCTCCGCGCCGACGACGCGACGATCCGGCGCGCGGGAACGCCCGACGAAACGGTCGCGCTCGCAGAGGTCGTCGCTACGCTCAGGCCGTGAGCTGGCGCGACATCCAGTGCGGCGAGCTGCGTCCCGAGCACGTCGGGCAGCGCCTGACGGTTGCCGGCTGGGTCGACACCCGGCGCGACCACGGCGGGCTCGTCTTCGTCGATCTCCGCGACCACACCGGCAAGATCCAGCTCGTCCTCAAAGAGGACGACGCTGCACACGAACTCCGGAATGAGTTCGTCGTCCAAGCGGTGGGCGAAGTCGCCGCGCGCGCGCCGGACGCGGTCAATCCGAACCTCGTCACGGGCGAGGTCGAGATCCAGGTCGAGAGCCTGGAGATCCTGTCGCGCTCAACGCCGCTTCCCTTCCAGATCGGCGACGACACGGTCGAGGAGACGACGCGGCTTCGCTATCGCTGGCTGGACATGCGCGGCGAGCGCATGCAGCGCAACCTGCGGATGTCGCACGCCGCCGTCTCAGGCATTCGCCGCACGATGGACGACCTCGGCTTCGTCGACATCTGGACGCCGGCGATGACGCGCGGCACACCCGAGGGCGCGCGCGACTTCCTCGTGCCGGTCCGCTTGCAGCCCGGGAAGTTCTTCGCGCTCGCACAGTCGCCGCAGCTCTTCAAGCAGCTCTGCATGATCGGCGGGCTCGACCGCTACTACCAGATCGCCACGTGCTGGCGTGACGAGGATCTGCGCGCCGACCGCCAGTTCGAGTTTCGCCAGCTCGATCTCGAGATGGCGTTCGTCGAGCGCGAGGACGTGCTCGACGTCATGGAGGCCGCGGTCGTGGGTGCGTTCGAGGCGGTCGGAAAGACGCCGCCGCAGCGGCCATTCCCGCACATCTTGTACGACGAGGCGATGCTGAAGTACGGCAGCGACAAGCCGGACATGCGGTTTGCCATGGAGATCCAGGACGCGACCGAGGTGACGCGAGGCTCCGAGTTCGGTGTGTTCGCGAACGCACCGTGTGTCCGCTACCTCGTCGTACCGAAGACGTTCTCGCGCGCCGAGCACGACCGGCTCGTGCTGCTCACGAAGGAGTGGGGGGCGAAGGGGCTCGCGAACCTGTCGCAGGTCGCGAAGTTCCTCTCGGAGTCGGAGCTCGCTGCGTTCGGCGTGCCGGAGGGTTCTTCGGCACTGTGCGTCGCCGACACCGAAGAGACCGCCTCGCACGTGCTCGGCCTGCTGCGCCTGCACCTCGCCCGCGAGCTCGAGCTGATTCCGGACACCGACGTGTTCCACTGGGTGGTCGACTTCCCGCTCTTCAAGCACGACGAGGAGACGGGTGCGTGGACGTTCATGCATCACCCGTTCACTGCGCCGACCACGGGCGGCGAGACGTGGGACCCGACGGAGCCGCAGGACGTGCGCGGCCAGCACTACGACCTCGTGTGGAACGGCTGGGAGCTCGGGTCCGGCTCGATCCGGATCCACGACGTCGACGTGCAAGAGCGCGTCTTCAAGACGATGGGGATGACCGACGAGGAGGCAACGTCGAAGTTCGGCTTCCTGCTCGACGCGCTCGCGATGGGCGCCCCGCCGCACGGTGGGTTCGCGATGGGGATCGAACGGTTCGTGGCGCAGCTCGCGGGCGAGCCCGACATCCGGCAGATCGTCGCGTTCCCGAAGGTCTCGAGCGGGTCCGACCCGCTCACCGGCGCCCCGACGCCGATGCCCGACGACGTGCTCGCCGAGAGCGGCATCCGCGCGCTGCCGCAGGAACCGCCGGCCAAGGCCTGAACTCGGCTGCATGCCCGAGCGCCGCGGATCCCGGTTCGTCGTCGAGGCACTGTTCCTCGCAGCGCTGACCGTCGCGCTCGCGCTCGCTCACTTGGACGCGCTGGAGATCGTGGGCGCGATGGCGCTCGGCTGGCTCGTCGTCGCGGCGATCGAGTGGACCGCGTGGCGAGGCGAGCCGCACTATGGTGCGGGGCTGCCGCCGCGTTACTACCTCCCACGCGTCGAGTTGCCGCCGCCGCAGCCGCTCGAGCAGGTCGAGCGGGGCTACCCCGAAGCCGGACGCGACGACGCACCGACGTGGATCGCCTCTGCGTCCTTGCGCGCCGAGGTGCTCGGCGAGTGGCCGGTCTTCGGGCCGGTTCAACCCGACGCGGAGGACGAGGAGCCTCAGTTCGCCGACGCCTCGGACCCCGGTGCTGATCCGTGGACCGTCGCAGCGCTTCCGTCAGGCCCGATCGACGCCGATCGGAAAGTGCCGTCGATGCCGATCGTCCGGGTCCCATCGGACGGTCGCAAGGCGCGCTACAGCCTCGACCCCCTCGGCGACCCAGTGCCACGCCGCCGGTTCGCCCGCGGGCGGTCGCAGCAGTGGGACAGCCTCGACGTCGCCGCGCGCCCCCGGAGACGGGGGCTTCCGTCAACTCTGTCCGCGGGCTAGCGCGGGGTTCGTGGCCGGCGGGGCCTCTCGGGGTCTCACCGTGCGCGCCCACCTGCGGATCGGGTGCTCGACGAACCGGTACGAGACGGCTGCAGCGCCGATTGCGCCGAGGGCTGCCGTCGCGCGCCACCAGCCGCCGTCGAGCGCAGCGTCGCCTGCGACACGGATGACAGGGCCGTGCCACAGGTAGATGCCGTAGGAAAACACTCCCACCGTGACGATTGGACGTGCCGAGAGAACCGCGCGAAACCGCTGTCCTGCGCGGTAGTCGAGGCCCACCACGACCGCCGCGGTCGCCACCGCCATGGCTCCCTGTCCCAGGATTGCAGCGTGGTAGCTCTCCGTATGAAACGCGACGGGAATGGCTGCGGTGCCGATCACGCCCATCGCGAACATCCACGGCCGCGGCCGCCAGCCGATGCGTAGCGCGAGTGCTGCCGCGCATCCGTACAAAAGCGCGTCGGACCGCTCGAGGCTTCCGATCTCGAGAAGCGATATTCGGACATGGCCGAGCGCAAGAACCAGGCGCCAGACGAGCGCGAGGAAGCACGCACCCAGGGTCGCGCGGAGAGCGGTGCGGATGCCCCAGCGCCGCACGACGAAGAGCAAGACGAGCGGCCACGCGATGTAGAAATGCTCTTCCACCGCCAGCGTCCACGTCGGGCCGAAGCCGGGCATCGAGTGAGGCGCGATGACCTGGGCGTAGTTCGCCGAGTACGTCAGTGCGTAGACCGAGCCGCGAATCGGATGGAAGTCTCCGAAGGCGAGGAACAGCAGGTTGCACACGGCGATCATGAGGAAGAGCGCCGGGAGCAGACGCGCACCGCGACGGAGGTAGAAGTTGCCGAGGGAAACCGAGCCACGTGCATCGAGCTCGTCGAGCAGCAGTGACGTGATCAAGTACCCCGAGAGCGCGAAGAAGAGCGAGACGCCCATAAACCCGAGATCGACCCCGGTCGGCTTGAGCACGTGTTGGGCGACCACCATCAGAACGGCGACGCCGCGCACACCGTCGAGCCAGGGGCGATAACCACTCGAGATGGGTCCGGTCGGAGGAGGCTCGACGGTCTTCAACCGGAAAGAGTGTGGCAGACGCGTCTACCGAATCAGGAGAGACGCCACCAGGACGAGAACGGCCAAGGTGACGATCAGTCCGAGACCGAACAGCGCACCGACGAACGTCTGCCAGATCGAGTACAGCGCCAGCCGCCGCGCAATGCTCAGGACGGATCGGCGGTCGGCATCGCCGCCTCCCGGAGATTGGGGGGCGCTGCGTGGTGGAGCTGGGCTCGTGCGGATGGCGTGTGCTCGCAGCTCGGGCGACACGAGCGCGAGCTCCGGCGAGATCGGCGGATCCGGGTCTTCGACGGCCATCGCCTTCGTTATCGCGGCGCGCCGCGCGCCTGGTGTCACTCGAGTGAGTGATTGCCGCGATTCGTGGCCGTCCGAGGCGCCTGGGTACCCTGCGCCACAGTCGTGATCCGGATCCCGACGCTCGGCACCAGACCCCAAGTGCTCCCGTTTGCGCGGACCGACGTCGTCCTCGGCCTGGGGGCGGTCCTCTCAACGCTGTTTCTCGCGACGCTTCTCGGCAAGGGGCACGTCAGGCCGGTCGAGGGAGTCATCGCGCTCTTCGTGTTCGCGGCGCTGACCTATGGGTTCATCGTCGCTCCGTGGGTCATGGTCCCCGCAGCGATCCCGATCTTCGTTGCCCTTCCCGCACTGAAGTTCTTCGTGAGCCAGTCGCTGGGCGGAATCAAGGATGCGATCTCGTTCGCTGCGTTGACCGCCGCAGCGACCCTCAGCCTCCGCCGCCGAGCGGGCAGGGAGCCGGCTCGAATCGACCGCCCTCTCCTCGTGCTCGTCGGGGGCCTCTTCCTCCTCTACTTCGTCAATCTCGGCGGGCTTCTGAATCAACAGGAAGGCAGCCATGGCAGCCCCTGGTACCAGGGTGTTCGCCTCTTCTTCGAGCCGCTCAGCCTGCTGCTCGTCGGCTTGTCGCTTCGCGAGCCCACCCGAACGTTGGGGCGGGCGAAGACTGCGCTCGTCTGGAGCGCCGTCGGCACCGCGACGTTCGGGATCATCCAGCAGGTGCTCGGCGAGCAGCGGCTCACGCAGCTCGGCTACCAGTACAGCACGCAGATCCGGACGATCGGAAGCCACGTGCGGAGCTTCGGGACGTTGGACGACCCCTTCGTCTATGCGTCGTTCGTCCTTCTCGCGATCGCGACGGTCATCCTGTCGACCCGAATCCGCGTCACGGGTCTGGTCGCGCTCGGAGTCCTGTCGCTGGGGCTGGCCGTCTCCTATGTGCGAACGGCCGCGATCGAGGCATTCGTCGTGATCGGAATCGCGTTGGCTGCGCGGGGCCGGCCTCTCGTCGCGCTTCTCTGCGTGTTGATCGCGTTCGCGGCGACTGGGACGACGTTTGTGCTCTCGTCGGACCAGACCTCGACGCGGGTGGTGAACGTCAACCCGACGACCTACCTGACGTTGAACGGACGGACGAAGCTCTGGCGCGAACGAATCGGCAATCGCGGCGACTGGGCGTTCGGCCAAGGTGTCGGGGCAACCGGAACCGCCGCCGAGCGCGCGCAGAAGAGCCTGACCGGCAAGGTCCAGGTCGGGACACTCGTCAAGACGACGGCCGTCGACTCCGGCTATCTCTCGCTCATTGCTGACGTCGGGTTCCTTGGCCTCGCACTGTTCATTGCGATTCTCGGGCGGGTCGTGATCATCGCCAGGCGTGCGATCCAGATCGGCGGCGACGAGGGGTGGCTGGCGATCGGGTTCGTCGCCATCCTGGTTATCGACGCCGGCTCGCGAGAGTCGTTCACGAGCTACCCGATGCCGTACCTCGGCATGTTGCTTGCCGGCCTTGCCTGCGCATCAGCTCGCTCGCGGCTTGCATCAGCCGGCGAGGCGCCATGATCGACACGCACTGCCACCTCCTACCCGGTCTCGACGACGGGGCGCGATCCCTGTCCGAATCGGTCTCGATGGCGAGACGGCTGGCGGGTTGCGGCGTCACTGCGGTCGTCTGCACACCACACGTCTCGCGGCAGTTCCCGACGCGACGCGACCGTGCCGTTCGCACGTTGCGTGAGCTCGAGTCGGCGCTCGATGAGCTCGGGATCCGCCTGGAGCTGAAGCTTGCCGCAGAGGTTCACCCGCGGAACGCTCTTCAACTCGACGTCGACGAGCTGCGCACGTGGACGCTCAACGGTCGATACCTGATCGTCGAGCTCCTCAAGGAGACGCGAGCAGGCGAGATCGACTCGATCGCCCGACGCGTGGCCGACGCCGGGATGAGCGCGGTGTTCGCGCATCCGGAGCGATGTCACGAGATCCAAGCCGACTCGGCCATTCTCGAGCGCGCTCGCGAACAGGGAGCCCTCGTCCAGGTCGTAGCCCCGAGCCTGACAGGCGCCGTACCGTCGATCGTCGCGCGGACGGCGTGGGAGCTCGTCAGCGCGGGGGCCGCCGACTTGGTTGCGAGCGACGGCCATCGAGCGACGGGAGCCCGCCTTCGGCTCGATGCCCTGGCAGAGGTGATCGCGACTCGCGCCGGCCGGGACACCGCGGAGACGCTCCTGACCCATCAACCTCGCGTGTTGATCGCCGCCCCGAACGGCTCGAACGCCAAGGGCAACTGAGAGCGGGGCGGACCGACTGCAAGGCGACAACATCCGCTTCCCTTCCGCACGCACCATCGGGCGCGTGCTCGGTGATCCCGCGGCACTTTCCGGCGTGCTGCTGTTCGCGCTCCTCGCAGCCTTCACGCTGCGAACCGGGGGCTACAAGGTCACGACCTGGTCCCCCGCCGCACTCATCGCCCTGCTGCTCGCGGCGTTGACGCTCGTCACCCGCGTACAGACGCGCGGCCGGCCCAGCACGCCGGTCATGCTCGCGTACGCGTTCTTCGTCGCGTACGTCGTGTGGTGCTTCGCGTCACTCACGTGGGCTGTGGATCGTGATGCCGCGTGGCAGGGAGCGAACCGAAACCTCCTCTATCTCGCGTGCTTCGTCTGCGCGACGACGCTCCCGTGGCGTGCGGTCTCCGCGTCGATATCGCTCTTGCTGTTCAGTGTCTTCGTCGCGGTGAGCGGTTGGTACGCGCTCGCGTCAGCCGTCCATGCGACCGACCGAACTCAGTACTTCCAGCTCGGCCGCTTCGCGGCGTACTTCGGCTATCAGAACGCCGCCTGCGCGTGCTTCTTGATGGCCCTCTGGCCGGCGATCCACGTGGCATCGCAGCGGTCGTTTCCGTTCGTCGTGCGCGGCGCTGCCCTCGCGACGGCGAGTGTCCTCCCGCAGCTCGCCCTGCTGAGCGAGAGCCGCACTTCGTTGGTTGCCGCGCCGGCCGCGTTCTTCGTCTACGTCGCCCTGGCGCCGCAGCGGGCGCGCGTGATCGCGGCAGCCGCCGTCCCAGCCCTCGTGCTGTTGCTCACGAAGGGTCGTCTGCTCGAGGTCTACCCGGCGTTTCGCGACGGACACCATGTCGCGTCGACGCTGGCGTCGGCACGCAATGTGATTGCGGTCTCGGCCGCGATCGGATTCGCGGTCGGCCTTGTGCTCGCCGCCGTCGACCGCTGGCTGACCCACAGCCTCTCACGCCGGTCGCTACGGACGATCATCCGCGTTGCAGCGGTGGGAGGCACGGTCGTGCTGGTCGCCGTCGGCGGCTGGTGGCTGCGGCATCCCGTGCATCGGGCGGAGAGCGCCTGGAAGGCATTCACCACGCCGAACACCACCGACGCGTCGTCGTACTTCTCAGGTGGCTTCAGCAGCAACCGTCACGACTTCTGGCGTGTTGCGCTCATCGAATTTCGCCGGCACCCCCTGTACGGCGGCGGCGTCGACAACTTTCAGGACGACTACCTACGCCTTCGCAAGACCTACGAGGAACCGCAGTACCCCCACAGCCTCGAGGTGATGCTCATCTCGCAGACCGGAGTCTTGGGCGCGTTGTGGTTTTCGGGGTTCTTTCTGACCTCGTTGTTGGCGTTGCGGAAGCTTCGGAGACTGCCGCGGGACGCACGCGCGCTCACTGCGGCCGCCACGGCGGTTCTGACCTATTGGACGATTCAGGCGTCCGCTGACTGGTTCTGGGAGATCCCCGGTCTCGCCGTGTTCGCCCTGGTGGCCCTGGGCCTGTGCGTGTCGCTCGCGGAAGGCGACCGGTCGGGCCCGGCTCCGAGCTCGACGCGGGTGCGAGCGCTTGCCGCGCTCGTTGCAGCCGCAGTCGTCGCCGCGACAGCGACGATCGTATTCCCGTGGCTCTCCGCTGCCGAGACCGCGAAGGCGGCGAGCAGCTGGGTCGCCGACCCGAACCTCGCGTACCGGCGACTCGCCACGGCGCGGCGCCTCGACCCGTTCACCGCCGAACCGGACCGTGTTGCAGGAGCGATCGCGAGCCGGCTGCACGACTGGCCGCGGATGCGACAGTCGTTCGAGCGCGCACTCGAGCGAGACCCGAACGATTGGTACTCGCAGCTGGAGCTGGCGGTCGAGGCCTCTCAGCGGCACGATTGGCCAGAGGCGCGCAGCCACCTGAAGGCAGCGCAGGAGCTCGATCCGATCGAGCCGGTGACGGATTACGTGGCGCAACGCGTCGACGCCCACAAGCGCGTCGACGCGGCGGCTGTCGACCAGATGTTTCTCGACCGAATCCGCCGGTGATAGCTAGACGTTCGTCCAGGTGCGGGCTCGACGACGCCGCAGCATGCTTCGAAAGCAAGGTCGTGGCACCATGCAACGGTGCCCGGACAGGTAGTCTTGGCCACGTTTGAGCCAATGGGAGCAATAGATTGCAGCAAATGGGGAGGGTCAGGATGACGAAGAAAGGCCGCGCCGCAGTAATCGTGACGGTCGTCGCGTTCGCGCTGTTGGTGACTTCCAGCGCGTTCGCAACGAAGCCACAGGCGTACCAGGGCAAGGCCGGGTCGACCCAGGGCGCGGTCGAGGGTGCAGTGCAGCACACCACCAAGCCGGGTGGCACCCTCCCGTTCACCGGACTCGATCTGGGCTTGTTTGCAGCCGGAGGCGCTGCGCTGATCGTCGTCGGCTACCAGCTCACCCGGCTGGGCCGCCGTCGGACGTAAGGCGGTCGAAGCGCGAACGCATCACGTCGGCGCCGCCTGAAAGGGCGGCGCCGACGTTCCGTTGCGTCGAACCATGCGCATCGCGTTTCTTGCAGGGCTCCTAACGGGCGATACCGTCGGCGGCGCCGAGATCTACGCCGAGGAGGCGGCCCGCACGCTGGCGGCTCGGCACGAGGTCGTCTACATCACGGGCTCGAAGGCCGCAGCCCCGGAGGGGTTGAACACACTCCGGGTCCCCGGGCTTCCTCTGCTCGCGGGCGGGACCGTGGTGGGGAAAGGGCTCTGGCACCTTCGTGACCAATGGCGGCCGGGTGTCCATCGTCAACTTCTCCGGCACCTCGAACTGACGAATCCGGACGTCGTTGCGAGTCACTCGGTGCAGGGACTGTCCGCGGCTGCGTTCACCGCGATTACCCGGGCGCGTGTGCCGCACGTCCATACGGCTCACGACCTCAGCCTGCTCTGCATCCGAGCGACGATGACCCGCGGGGGAGCGTTCTGCGGCGGTGGCTGTGCGACCTGTCGGATCCAGCGAAGCGGACGAGCGCGGGCCTTGAGGCCGAACCTCAGCCGCCTGATCACGATCTCCGAGTACGTCCGTCGCCGCCACCTCGACGCGAGGATCGTCCGTCCCGATCATGCCGTCGTCATTCCGCACGGCACGCAACCCGGTACCAGGAGGCAACGAGAGACTCCGCCGCGTGGAACGGTGACCCTGGGCTTCATCGGGATGCTCGGCCGGCATAAAGGCCTCGCCACCCTCCTCGATGCGTTCACCCGTGCGCCGGACGGCTGGCGACTGATCGTGGCCGGCTCGGGTGAGTTGGAGCCGGACGTAAAGGCTCTGGCCGCATCGGATTCGCGAGTCTCCTATCGCGGCCGCGTCGCCGGGCAGGCGAAAGACGAGTTCTTCGACGCGCTCGATCTGGTCGTCGTCCCGAGCGAATGGGAGGAGCCCGCCACGTTCGTCGCGACCGAGGCTGCCATCCGCGGCATCCCGGCGGTCGTCAGCGATCGGGGCGGCCTGCCCGAGACGCCCGAGGCTCAGATCTTTCGCTCAGGAGACGCCGACGATTTGCTCCGGGCGGTTGAGTCGCTCACGGAGCCAGGGCGGATCGAGGCCCGCAGCGCCAAGCTGCTCGCCGCTGCTTCCTCCTTCACCTGGGAACGACACATCGAGCGGGTCGAAGCCGTCCTGACCGACGCCGCGAGCGAGGGCGCCGCGACTTAAGGCCGCAGGCCCCGGATGGCGCCGCGGGATGTGTCTGCTCGCCCCGCCGCTCCCACGAGACGGAAGTAGCCGAGCCGCGCGACGTGGCCGGCCAGTTCGAATCCGATCGTCAGCGCGGCGCGATGTGGAGGGAGATGTCGTCTGATCGTCGTCGCGTCGGCGCGTGCGACCCGTTCGGCGCGCCCAGCGTTCGGAGGCGCGCCGCTTGCATTCCCGAGGTGCACGAAGCTCGAATCGTGGACGAACCGAACTCGCGATCCGTTTAGACGGATGCGCCAGAACAAGTCGAGATCCTCGCCGTACATGAACGTCGACTCGTCGAACCCGCCGAGCTGCTCCCACACCTCGCCGTCCACGGCGATCACGGCGCCGACGGCGTTCTGAACGTCACGCGAGTGGTCGTGACTCCAGTGCGTGCTCCAGTCGGGCTGGAAGCGGTCGGGGATGAACCGGCTCAGGCCGGTTGCCTGAACGAGCGCGACGCCGGGTGTGCGGAGTGGAGACACCGACGGCTGCACCGTTGAGTCGTCGTTGAACAGGAGCGGGACCGCCGCGCCCACGCCGGGATCGTCGAGAGCCGAGACCAACCGATCCACGCTGCCCTTCCGTGCGACGAACGCGTCGCTGTTGACGAAGAGATACCGCTTCGCAGGGCGCGCTGCCGCGCCCAGGTTGTTTCCCGCCGCGAAGCCGACGTTCGTCGCTTCGCAGAGGACGACAGATCCAGGGAAGGTGCGCCGAAAGAGCTCGCAACTCTCGTCCCCCGAGCCGTTGTCGACGAGGACGATCTCTTCGGGTCGCACACCGTCCTCGAGCAGGGACTCGGCGGCACGCACGCTCAACGTCGGCGTCCGCCAGTTGAGGATGACGACGGTGCGTTCCTGCAACGGCGCCAGTATAGAGGTGCCCAGCTGCAACAATTGTCGCGTGCGCGTCCTCGTCACCGGCTCCGACGGCTACATCGGGAGCCTCCTACCGCCGCTGCTCGAAGCGCGAAGCCACGACTGCGTCGGCATCGACGCCGGCTTCTATCAGGGAGACCCGGTGTTCCTGCCGCGGGAGGGACGTCCGCCGACGATCAAGGAGGACATTCGGAAGCTCGATGTCTCCCACTTCGAAGGCGTCGACGCCGTGGTTCACATGGCCGAGTTGTCGAACGACCCGCTCGGGCAGCTCGCTCCGGACATCACCTTCGACATCAATCACCGCGGCTCGCTCCACGTCGCCGAGACGGCGCGTGCGGCCGGTGTCAGCCGGTTCGTCTACATGTCCTCGTGCAGCGTGTACGGCATCGCCGAGGAGGACATCGTCGACGAAGACTCGCCCGTCCGGCCCCAGACGGTGTACGCGCAATGCAAGCAGCTCGTCGAACGGGATGTGGCCCAGCTCGCGACGGACGAGTTCTCGCCGACGTTTCTTCGCAATGCAACCGCCTACGGCGCGTCGCCCAACATGCGTTTCGACATCGTGCTCAACAACCTGTGTGGTCTGGCGTGGACGACTGGTGTCATTGCCCTCCTGAGCGATGGGACACCGTGGCGGCCGCTCGTGCACGCTGCGGACATCTGTCGCGCGATCACCGAGCTGCTGGAGGCACCACGCGAGAGCGTCCACAACGAGGTCGTGAACATCGGCGCGCTCGGCGCGAACTTTCAGGTTCGTGAGCTCGCCGAGATCGTGGCTTCGGTATTCGACGGTTGCGAGTTGTCCATCGGGAGCAGCGATGCCGACAACCGCAGCTACCGGGTGTCGTTCGAGAAGCTGCGCGAGCTATTGCCGTCGTTCGAATGTGTGTGGACGCCGCTCCGGGGCGCGAACGAGCTGCGCGAGGCATTCGAGAGCATCCCGCTCTCGCAGGACCTGTTCGAGTCGAGCCGGTTCACGCGGCTCCGCCGGATCGAGGGCTTGCGTGAGACCGACGCGCTCGACGCCCAGCTGTTCTGGCGCGCGTCGGACGCCGCGGTCTAGCGCGCCGCCGCCCGACGGAATGCGTCGGCGAACGCGTCTGCGACGACGACGTTCGTGTATCGCTCGCGCACGCGCCGCCTCCCTCGTTCGCGCAACTCGTTCCGCAGGTCCGGGTCGCCGTGAAGGCGGCGGATCGCGGCGACGATCTCGCCTGTGTCGCCCTCCCGGTGGATGATCCCGGCATCGCCGACGACGTTCGGGATCTCGCCTGCGTCGGACGCGAGGACGATCGCCTCGGCGGCCATCGCCTCGACCAGTACGCGCCCGAACTGCTCCTTCCAGTTCGCTCGTGTCCGGGACGGGAGACAGACCACGTCCACCGCCTGAAGCAGCCCCGGCACCTGCGTCGAGGGGAGCGAGCCGGTGAAGGTCACGCGTCCCGGCGCCAGTCGTTCGGCCATCTCCTCGAGATGCGATGCGTACGGGCCTGCGCCTGCGATCGCCAGCCGAACGGCCGCCGCCGGGTCGAGCGCGCTCATCGCCGTGATCAGATCCTGGATTCCCTTCTCCTCGACGAGGCGTCCCACGTAGGCCAGCCAGAACGTGGACGGGTCGAGCCCGGCAGCCGCTTTCGCCTCGGCCCTGGACTCGCTTGCGGGCGCGAAGCGGTCGACGTCCACGCCCATCTGCGGGATCACCGGTACCGGCCCGCGATAGCCCTTGTGGCGGAGGATCTCAGCCGCCTCTGCGTTTCCCGCCACACCGACCGACGCATGATCGAACACGTAGCGCTCGATGAAGCTGAACGGCGGTGGGTAGCGCTTCTCGATGTTCTGCCACGTGTAGAACACGCACCTCGCGCCAACAGCGCGCGCGCTGCGAAACGCCTGCCACGTCACGGCCGAGTAGTGCTCCTCTTCCACGTTGACGACGTCCGGCGCGAACGCTGCGACCGCTTTGCCGAGCCCCTTGTAGAGGTGGAAGTGGTTGCGTCCGTCGAAGGCGATCTCGAGCCGGCGGGTCCAGAAGCGGGACTCGTCGTCTTCGAACGCCTGCCCTGCCCACGACGTCGGGCAGATCAGCCCGATCGTGAGGTCGGGTGCCTGCTCGAGGAGCGCGAGCTTGTCACGGTAGGTCGCCGCGACGTACGGCTTCGAGATCGTCAGGACCCGGAGCGGCATCGCCGCCGAGGATAGTCAGGCGCAGGAACCTCGAGCATCGAGGCTCCTGCGCCTGTCAAGAGAGTCGGACTACCCTCCGATCAGGGTTCGGACGGCCGGGAGGACCGGCTTCTCCGAGTTGTCCGGACGCAGCCAGTTGTACGACCACGGCTGGTTCGGCGAGAGCATGTACGAGTAGGCCTTGGCGACCATGCCGGATGCCAGGGCGTCCTTGTACATCTCGACTGTGTATTGCGCCTGGACCTGCTCGCTGACCGCCGGCCCTTCCGAGCCGATCGGCGAGCTCCCGGGTGTGTTCGACACCCAGCCGAACTCGGTCAGCCACACCTTCGGGTCCGCTGCACCGTGCGCCTTCCAGATGGCGTAGGTGAACTTGTAGCGATCGCAGTCATATTCCTTCTGCGCCTGCGTCGTCGACGAATGCGAGTCGGGGCTGCGGTCGTTGCAGTACGGGTGCGCCGTCGGCGCCATGCGTGGGTCGTTGAGGAGACCGGCGGTGTCGGCGGCGACGAGCTTGTCGCACCAGCCGTTCCAACCGGAGTCGCACGAGACCAGGATCTTGACGTTCTGGTAGCCGGGGGTCGCCCAGGCGACCTTCGAGAACTGGCGGACCAGATCGAGGAAGTCGGCCGGGTTCGGCCCCTGGTTCCAGAAGCCCTGGAGCCACGGCTCGTTCCACACTTCGATTGCGATCGGCGGCGTCGAGAACTTCGAGACGATGTCCGCCATCTCACGCTGTGACCACGTGACGCGGCGGGCGGTCGTGTCCGGCGCGTAGTGGTCGCCGGTGTTGGCAGGCCGAAGATCCGACCACGGGTTGTACGCCGCGATCGGGACGATCTGCACACCGGCGGCAGTCGCCGCGTCGACCTTCGCCTTCGTCAGGAAGCCCTCGTCGATCCGGTCGTTCTTGATGCCCTTCTGGGCGACGAGCGTCGGATCGGCGCCGACCACGCCGACGAACGAGGAGTAGCTGTTGGTTTGGGTGGGCGGGGGCGGGGACGGCGTGTCGGCCACGACGTTTGTCGGGTCGCTCGTCCCAACCGTCGACCCGGCGGCGTTGGTGGCGGTCACGGCTCCCCGGATCCGGTGGGAGACGTCGGCGGCGACGAGGCTGTAGCTCTGGCCGGCGGCACCGGAGATCGGAGCGCAATTGCTCCCCGCGCTGTCGCACCGTGTCCACTGATACCCGTAGGACATCGGGCTGGTGCCCGACCATGATCCGTTCGTCAGTGAGAGCGTCTGTCCCACCTGGGCGGTCCCCGAAACGGTCGGCGTGGAGACCACGGACGGAGCGACATCCGGTTCG